>PDWI01005345.1_pt1 | contig 32766 bp, 29 predicted proteins | sample 1430891 | NCBI WGS metagenome assembly PDWI01 (sample SAMN01162508, study PRJNA174530) | Oral metagenome, whole genome shotgun sequencing project. | biome: Marine environment; feature: Marine mammal; material: Swab sample of the gingival sulcus; isolation source: swab sample of gingival sulcus... | reverse complement strand
TGGTACAATGCCAGAAGATTTACCAACACCTGAAAAAAGTATTCAACAAGTAGAAAAAGAACAGATGAAACTTTTAAAAGAGAAAGCTAAAAAGGGTAAATTGATGTTAGATGAATAAAATATTATGTCTTAAAAGATAGTCCGTGATTGCAATATGATTGCAAAAAAAGTAGAAAAACAAAATTATACATAGAAAAAGCATAATTTTATAGAATAATTAGTCGGAAAATAGCCATTTAGATGATAGTACATAGATGGACATATCGAGTTTGAATAGCTAAACGTTGGAAATATGTTATTTATAATAAATAGTATGAAATGGAAACCACAATGGAAAAAGCTGATTTAATAAAATATTTGAAGGGTGGAGATTTAAGGTCAGTCGCAAGGGTTGACAAACTCGTTATTTTAATAAAATCTCAGAAAGATTTTGATGGATTGTTTCAATACTTATATTCGAACGATAGATTAATCGTTATGAGAGCAGCTGACGCAATTGAAAAAGTGAGTCTGAAAAACTCTGAATACTTAGACGAATATACACAAGATATAATAAACTTAATGAATGTGGCGATTGATAAAGAGCTTAAATGGCATTTAGCATTGATTTCATCAAGGCTAGATTTGCTGGTAGAGGATTTAAAAGTTGTTTGGGATAAATTAACATTTTGGGCTACGGACAAAAGGGAAAGTAAAATTGTCAGAGTAAATTCAATTCAAGCATTATTTGATTTAGCAAGTAAAAATGAAGAATTGAAAAGAGATTTTTCTTTAACAATTCAAACAATTAAAAATGAAAATATACCATCAATCAATGCTAGACTAAGAAAATTGAAAATAAAATAAGTACTGGTGTAAGAGAATCATGGGCAAAATAAGCCCTTATATTTTTATACTACACTAAAGTGGAAAGATACCACAGAGCTAGGATTTGAATAATAACTATCACTAATGCCTTTGCTATAAAACTCTTTTTTCGGTTCTTATGTCTAAATAAAACCATTGACAAAATCATAGCAGGACTTCCCCCAAGCAAAGTCAAAAGGAATAAGTAGGCTTCTGGAACCCTCCACTGCTTTTTTCTAGCAGCCTTTTTATCTGAATACATCATAAAGAAAATAACTGCGTTGATTATGACAAAGTATATAATAAAAAGATCTAGATATTTTTCCATAACATTATACTAATAGAACTTATTTTTTGCTTTATTTACTAAAACTCTGGAAGATAAGTGGGCTATTATAACAGCCATAATTATTGGGATTATTAACCCCGTATCCTCAATTGTCTCAACAGCTAAGACTATAGCGGATAGTGGCGCATTGGCAAAGCTGGATATTACACAGGCTGCCGATATTAACATCACAATGGGATAGGATGGGGTCTGTATTCCAAGATAGTTCAAGACCGCATATATGAGCATTCCGCCAATTAAACCAAAGTACAGCCCCGGCTTAAAATTACCTCCATGTATTCCAAATCCCTGTTGTGAAGTAGATAGCATTAGCTTTACAAAGAGCAAGATAGCCAAAAACCTTATAGAATCCGGAGAAAACGGTGCGTTTAATGCCATGTGCGTATCTAGAACCATGCTTGTATCTACGTACAGAAAATCTGAAGATATTAAAGCAAGTACACAGGTTACTCCAACTATAAATACTGTCAGTAGGCGATTCTTATTTTTTGATGAGTATATAAAGTTAAATTCAGATAAAAAGAATATATAAAGACCGCCCACTACCCCTATAAAAATTGCTATTATAGCTATAGAAAAAACTATGTTTAAATTAAGAGTTTCAATTGAAGAGTCGACTTCCAGGGTCTTGATTTCGCTGAGTATAGAGTATGCGTTATTTCCACCAACTAAGGTATAGTCTACTATGGTTGCCAATACAGATGCATACAGGATGGGTATTATATACTTAAAATAATTACCTGCTAATACGACCTCCATAACAAATATAGTTGAAAATAGAGGGCTCCTCTGAACAGCGGATAGGGCTGCAGCTGTTCCCATAGCTATTAATATACGCCTCGTATCATCATCAAACTTATCTCCATAAGCGACCTGGGAACCTATGGCACCACCTATATGTGCTGTAGGACCAAATGAACCCACCGCAAAGCCAGCACTAATTGATATAGCAGATAAAAACAGCTTAGAAGCTACGTGGGGAATTGTCATAACCTGAGATTTTATATTTTCAAGCTCATTTTGAACGGCCTTTACCCCATAGCTGGTATCGTAGGCTTCCATAGGTTTTTTAACTATCATATATATAATCAAAATCCCTATTGGGATGATAACCTTCCAGTAATCACCTAACGACATAAGCCCCTTGCTAAATAAAGTTCCATGATGTACAGCATAGTCAAAGGCAGTTGCAAATAACCCCGCAACGAGGGCTATAATAGAGCTTAATATAAAGAGCCTAATTTTTTCATTCATTGGCACAGTAGCCTTTCTATAAAAACAAGTTTATAAAAGCCAGAAAAATCTTCCCTTTACTCATCTTCATCAGATGATTCAATCCCCTTGCTGTAAATTTCCTTCATTAAGACTTCAGTATCACTGGGGATATGAACAAAATAGCTAAGACCGTCAAAAATAACATCTCCAGGCAAGGTATATGATGTTATATCGTTCTCGGGGTCAAATCCAAATAGTGTAGTAGCATAGAACATTACCTCAGTAAGAGGCATATCCGTACTTATATACTTATAGCATGTCTGTATTATCTTTTCATATTGTAGAGAACCAATCGCAGACTTTATTAGTTTTTTCAAAAATGCCATCTGCCTACCTGTACGAGGTATATCTCCTGCCCCGTATTCGCCGTTGTTCTTCCTCCACCTTAGATATTCTATAGCCGTCTTTCCATTTAAAGAATGCGTGCCTGGGTCAAAGTGGATGTGTAGAGGAGGGTCTGCCATAGCATCATCATAGTGCATTGCCTCTCTCACATCAACTTCAATCCCCCCTACTGTGTCCACAATATCTGAAATCGCATCGTAGTCCGCTATGACATAGAAGTGAATCGGCACCCCAAGCATTTGTCCCACTTGCGCCTTCATACCACGACCGCCTCCATCTTCACTTCCAAAGCCAAAGACGGCGTTAATCTTCCTCTGTGCAAGTGAGTCGTATCCAGGGACTTCATGATAAGTGTCCCTAGGAACGGTTACAAAGTCCAAGGTGTGAGAGTCGGGGTCGTAACTAGCCAATATTATGGTATCCGCCCTTCCACCATCTGTTCCCATCAAAAGTATGTTGACCCTACTGGAAACAGATATCAATCCCTCTAAGGTGCTCAAATCGGGCTTATCTTCTAAGAGGTTGTCAATTATATCTCCCCTTTCAGGATTTTCAAGCTTTTCCTTGACCATTGCCTCTTCGTATTCTCTTTCGTACTGCGCCTTTGTGTTACTTATGTACATCACAAATATGGCTCCTAATACTACGAGGGTCACAAATAGGGTCCCGAAAAATAACTTTATATAAAATTTCATCTATAATCCAACTTTTTAAATCTATTTTAGATAACTGAGCATTATATCTTGGGTTCTCTTTACAAAAGCCTTCATCCTTTCGCCACTAAGTTGCATATTAGAAAGCTTTGCCAAATCGTAGAACTGGTTCATCAACATATTCTTTTTGTCTTCATCCAAGTCTTTATCTAGCAAGGTAGATACCAATTCATTAGACCTATTTAATACCAGAACCTCTTCTGTAGGAAATTCAGGCATACCGGCAGTTCCAGAGTACAATTTCATAAGTTCAGCCATCCTCCTAGATTCTTCAGATAGAACCATTATAGCTGCCATATTCTTTGTCTTAAACCTCTTTACATCTACCTTTATGTTTTCGATACCAACCGCGTCCGAAAATTCCTTACCTAGATATTCAAACTCAGGTTTTTTAGAGTCTTCAGAATCCTCTTCTCCATTTTTTTCATCATCAAACTTGGGAGAAAGATCTGGTGGGGTTTCTCCATCCTCTAAAAGCTCACTTATATCAGAATCCACACGTTTAAACTTAACCTTGTCATTATCTCCTTCAATGAATCCTATGAAAGCAGGGTCTATCCTTTCTTTCATTATCAAAATATCTCTGTCTTCAGAATTTAAAAGTTCTATATACTTTGACTGAGCGTTGGGGTCGTCTGTATAATATACAGAAGTTTCTTCTGAGCCCTTTGTTATTTCACCTAAGGTCTTGTGCCCTCCTTCAACAGTTTGATAAAGTATAGCTTCCTTTATCTTGTCATAAAACTTAGCTTCCTTCAATATGCCATACTTTATAAACACGTGGATGTCATCCCAGTATTTTTCGTAGTTTTCTCTATCTGTCTTAAAGAGTCCTACAAGTTTGTCTGAAACCTTCTTAGTTATATAATCAGAAATCTTTTTCACAAAACCATCATTTTGCAAAAAGCTCCTAGACACGTTAAGCGGAAGGTCTGGACAGTCTATAACTCCCTTTAAAAGCATCAAAAACTCAGGAATTACTTCTTTTATATTGTCAGCCACGTACACTTGAGAATTGTACAACTTTATAACGCCGTCTAGCTCACCAAAGTCAGATGAGAGCTTAGGGAAAAATAATATCCCCTTTAATCTGAAAGGATAGTCCATATTTAAGTGAATCCAGAATAGTGGTTCTTTAAAATCAACAAAGGTATCTCTATAAAAGTTTTTATAGTCCTCATCAGTCAAAGAAGATGGATTTTCTAAGTATAGAGGCTTTGTGACATTGACTTGCTTGACTTCTTTTTTCTCTTCTGCCTCAGAATCCGTCTCTGGAGAATCCTTTTCCAAAGTTTCAAAATAAATAGGATAAGGCATAAAACTACAGTATTTATGAATGGTATTCTTTATCTTATACTCATTTTTAAAGTCCTTTCCATCTTCGGAAAAATGAAGGCTTATAGTGGTTCCACGCTCTGTCCTAGTTCCCGTTCTCATATCAAAATCAGTTCCACCATCGCAAGACCAAAAGGCTGGCTCTGATCCTTCTTTATAGCTGAGAGTATCTATAGTTACCTTTTCTGCAACCATAAAGGCAGAGTAAAACCCCAATCCAAAGTGTCCTATTATCTGCTCTTCATCTGTCTTGTCCTTAAACCTCTTCACAAAGTCCTCTGCCCCAGAAAAAGCTATTTTATTTATATATTCTTCTATCTCGTCAGCTGTCATACCCAAGCCGTTATCTTCTATGTGTAAGATTTCTTTTTCTTTGTCATACCTTACATCTATTCGGTAATCATCATCTGAAGCATTGGCTTCTCCAACAGAAACAAGCCTCTTCATCTTGGTGATGGCATCAGAAGCATTTGAAATAAGCTCCCTTACAAAAATATCATGGTCTGAATACAGCCATTTTTTTATTATTGGAAAAATATTTTCACTGTGAATTGACAATTTACCTTTTTTATTCTGCATTTCTTTAATTCCTTTCGTAATACCAACACTTTGCCACATTTAAAATCAATGCAGCTTCAAAATCTGCTTGATATTATACCCCATATGCCAAATAATGACAAATTAAGAGGAATAAATTTTGTGTATTACATGGCTCTGTGTTATTTGCAAAAGTAAATGCACCACCCCATCAAAAACACTGGTGCATTTAGTCTTTCAAGCATATTGCTTGATTTAGTCTTACAAATAATTACGTCATAATTAATTCTGAATAAAAAAATATAGTAGTAAGGAATACAAATTTTATGTTATAATTTTTTTTTATCAAATTGGCAAAGGGAAGAACTTTAAAAGGGGAGAAAAATGGAACAAAACAATTTTTTGGAAAAACGTTTTAAACTTTCAGAAAAGAGCACTACAGTTGGGACCGAATTCACAGCAGGTCTAACCACGTTTATGACAATGGCTTACATCTTAGCAGTAAACCCATTCATAATGTCTAGTGCAGGAATGGATCCAAGCGCAGTATTTACTGCAACAGTAATAGCCTCGATAGTTGGAACACTCTTAATGGCATTTCTCGCAAACTTACCCTTCGCATTGGCACCAGGTATGGGGTTGAACGCAATATTTGCATTTGTAATATGCGGTCAGATGGGAGCGAGCTGGCAAACAGCACTTACAGCAGTTCTAATAGAGGGATTAATCTTTATAGCACTAAGCATATTCAATATAAGAGAGGCTATAATAAACGCAATCCCAATGTCAATAAAGCACGCTATTTCAGTTGGTATTGGACTGTTTATAGCTATTATAGGTTTCTTAAATAGCGGAATTGCTACATCTGGTAAATTTGCACTTCCAGACGGAACCCTAGACGGACTTACAATTACCCTAGGCGACTTGACTAGCCCTGGAACAATGCTAGCAATTATAGGCCTTATAATAACAGCTGTCTTGGTTGTAAGAAAAGTAAAAGGAGCTATTCTAATAGGTATAGTATCAACAACTATAATCGGAATCCCTATGGGAGTAGTTTCACTAGAAGGATTAAAGATATTCCAAATGCCTCCTTCAATAGCACCAATAGCCTTCCAATTTGATTTTACCCACATTTTTTCAATAGATATGCTAATAGTACTGTTTACACTTCTATTTGTAGATATGTTTGATACAGTAGGTACCCTAATAGGGGTATCTGGAAGAGCCGGAATGCTTAGCGAAAAGGGCGAAGTTCCAAATGCAAAACAGGCTCTACTCTCAGATGCAATAGCAACTACAGTAGGAGCCATGTTTGGTACATCTACTGTAACAACATATATAGAATCTGCATCAGGTGTTTCTGAGGGTGGAAGAACCGGTCTTACTTCTGTATTTACAGCTCTCTTCTTTGGTATAGCACTCTTCTTCTCGGGAATATTTCTAATAGTACCTCCCCAAGCAACTGCACCAGCACTAATCATAGTAGGTATGTATATGATGACTCCAATAACTAAAATCGACTGGCAAAATATGGAAGAAGCAATTCCAGCCTTCCTAACAATGACAATCATGCCTTTCACATACTCGATTGCAGAGGGAATAACCTTTGGTGTACTATTCTTTGTAATAACTACTGTATTAAATGGAAAGGCAAAGGAACTAAAGCTCGCAAACTACATTTTAGCCGCATTCTTAATCCTTAAGATTGCATTTATGTTTGTATAATGCCAAAGATATATAAATAAGATGTTAGAGACTATAATTGAAGATATAAATTTAGATAAGACATATGACAGTGGACAGGTCTTCAGCTGGGTACCCAAAAATGGAGCCTATTTTATTCCAATAAAAAATAGGCTCTATAGAGCTGAACAGATTGAACCTAGCTCAGCTAAATGTACTCTAGTGTCAAAGACTTTTTCAAAGAAAGATGAAAAAGAAGGTCTTGATAAAATAAAATCAGAGCTCTTTTTCTATTTTGATGTTCAAAAAAACTACCCGAACCTATACGACTATATAGAAAAAAAACACCCTGAACTAAAAAACGGTGTAGAATACGGACGGGGAATACGTTTACTTAGACAAGATTCCCTAGAGATGCTAATAACCTTTATCCTATCCGCAAATAATAATATATCTAGGATAAGAGGTTCTTTGGCAAAGATAAGGCAAAATTTTGGAACGTCTATACCAGGCACTGAAAAAGGTTCTTTTTACACATTTCCAGACCTTAAAGCCCTATCAAATATAAGTGTAGAAGATTTTCAAAACTTTGGAGCTGGATACAGGGCTCCATATTTAAATGAAACAATAGGCGTTTTAATGGGTATAAAAGATTATAATGTTTGGGATTTACTGAGTACAGATGAACTAATAAAACAGCTATCTAACTTAAAGGGGATAGGTCCAAAAGTTGCTCACTGCATAGCCCTATTTGGTTATGGTAGGTGGGATGTATTTCCAATAGACACATGGATTAAAAAAGCTCTATTTAAATACTATGGGATTGAAAAACCAAACAAAAAGGTCTTAGACTACCTAATAAATGAAAAGTTTAAAGAAAATAGCGCACTAGTTCAACAGATAATGTTTTACCAACTAAAGACCGATACTAAGGGGGAATAACGGTGTTAGATAAAAACTGCAAGGGTCATCACCACGATGATATTGCCGCAGCAAAAAAAGGACTCCTTAACGAAGATATCTACAAAAAGTTAGGCGTTTTCTATAAGGCTTTTGGTGATATAACCAGATTAAAAATAATGAGTTTGCTATTAGAAAAAGAACTCTGTGTGTGTGATATAGCGATCGCTATGGGAATGAGCCAGCCAGCAATTTCTCATCAGATTAGGGTGTTAAAAAATGCCAATATAATAAAGGGAAGACGAGATGGAAAGATGATATACTACGGCTTAGACGACGAGCACGTAGAGCTTATATTTAAGGCTGGAAAAAGTCACATTGAGCATTTATAAAATTAAGTATTTTTCAACAGTATCCAAAGAATTTACTATTGGAGCATCGGCTTTGCCGGTGCTCTATGTATATATTTCTTTTAAGTTAACAATATTTTTAAAAAATATACTTGATTATTTCACTATAATTGGGTATAGTTATTTTGTTAGCACTCTAATTGAATGAGTGCCAAAAGACCACTATATTTAAGGAGGATTTAATGAAAATTAGACCTATTGGGGACAGAGTAGTAATTAAAAAAATCGAAGCTGATCAAAAAACAGCGAGCGGTATTGTATTGCCAGGAGCAGCCAAGGAAGAACCTCAACTCGCAGAAGTTCTAGAAGTTCCAGAAAAAGAAGACCTAAACATAAAAATTGGCGACAAGGTAATTTATAAGCAGTTTGCAGGAACAGAAGTAAAATTAGAAGATGAAAAGTTCATAGTAATAGAGCTAAACAACATATTGGCAATAGTGGAATAAGGAGGATAGAATGGCTAAAGAAATCAAATTCGAGAACGAAGCTAAGAAATTACTCGAAGCTGGTGTAAATAAATTGGCAAATACCGTAAAGGTAACATTAGGCCCAAAGGGCAGAAACGTAATACTTGACAAACAATTTGGATCTCCACTAATAACAAATGACGGAGTAACAATTGCTAGGGAGATCGAATTCAAAGACAGATTTGAAAATATGGGCGCCCAGCTTGTAAAAGAAGTGGCGACAAAGACAAATGACATAGCTGGTGACGGAACCACAACAGCAATATTACTTACACAAGCCCTAGTTAGAGAGGGAATCAAAAACGTTGCAGCTGGTGCAAACCCAATGGTTATAAAAAGCGGTATTGAAAAGGCTGTTGAAACCTGCGTAGACGTTTTGAAGAAAGAGTCTACTGTAATAAAGACAAAGGAAGCAATTGCAAATGTAGCATCTATCTCTGCTGGAGACGAAAAAATAGGCAAACTAATTTCAGATGCTATGGATAAGGTTGGAAATGAAGGCGTGATAACCGTAGAAGAATCTAAGACAATGTCTACAGACCTAGAGGTTGTAGAGGGTATGCAGTTCGACAAGGGCTACCTATCTTCTTACATGGTAACAGACACTGAAAAGATGATAGCTTCTCTAGAAAACCCCTACATCCTGGTAACTGACAAAAAGATTTCCAACATTCAAGAGATACTCCCACTGTTAGAACAAATTCTACAACAAGGTAAAAAACTCTTAATAATAGCTGAAGACGTAGAAGGCGAAGCACTAGCTACACTTATAGTAAACAAATTGAGAGGAACATTTGAAGTAGTTGCAGTTAAGGCTCCAGGATTTGGAGATAGAAGGAAAGAAATGCTGCAAGATATAGCAACTCTAACTGGAGCTACAGTTATAACTTCAGACCTAGGTCACGAACTAAAAGAAGCTACACTAGACCAACTCGGAACAGCACAAATAGTTAAGGTAGACAAAGAGAATACAACAATAGTAAACGGTGCAGGATCAGAGAAGGCAATTGAAGATAGAATAAACAACATCAAGGGGCAAATAAAAGATTCAGATAGCGACTACGACAAAGAGCAACTTCAAAAGAGATTAGCTAAATTAGCTGGAGGCGTAGCTGTAATAAGAGTAGGTGCAGCTACAGAAGTTGAGATTAAAGATAAAAAGCTCCGCATAGAAGATGCTTTAAACGCAACTAGAGCAGCAGTAGAAGAGGGCATCGTTCCTGGTGGTGGAATCGCACTTCTAAGCACAGCTGGAAAGTTAGAAAAATTGATTTCAAAGCTAAAAGGCGACGAAAAAACAGGTGCAGAAATCGTTAGACGCGCGATAGAAGAACCAGTAAGACAGATTGCAATCAACGCAGGAGAAGAAGGTTCTGTAGTTTGCAACAAGGTACTTTCATCTGAAAAGGGAATGGGATATGACGCTAAAAATAATGAATACGTAAATATGAAGGATTCTGGAATAGTTGACCCAACTAAGGTAACTAGATCAGCACTACAAAACGCGGCATCAATAGCTGCTATGTTCCTAACAACTGAAGCTGCTGTAGCTGATGCAGAAGACGAAAAAGCTGATATGGGAATGGGCGGTGGAATGCCTGGAATGGGTGGCGGAATGCCAATGATGTAATTATAAGCCACAACATTTACAAAACCATATAAATATGCTGACAGCCCTCACTTCGAGGGCTGTTTTAGCGTTTACAAAGCCTGTATATAATTAACTTTGGTGAGCACTCTAACCTTTCTAATTAAAGAGAGCCATCTTTAATTAGCAATTCCGCTATTTGAACGGCATTTGTAGCAGCACCCTTCCTTATGTTATCTGCAACCACAAACATATTTAAGCCATTTTCACAGGTGTAGTCACGCCTAACCCTGCCAACAAAGACCTCATCCTTTCCCTCTGCGTATATAGGCATAGGATAAGACAGCTTAGAAGGATCATCTACGAGTACAGCCCCTGGAAACTTTGCAATCATATCCTTTACATCAGCAATATCAAAGGATTTTTTAAGTTCAACATTGGTAGAAACGCTGTGAGCGTAGTATACCGGAACCCTTACAGCTGTAGCTGTAACCCCTATTTCACTATCACCTAAAATCTTCTTGGTTTCTTCAACCATCTTCATTTCTTCTTTTGTATAATCGTTATCCAAGAACACATCTATGTGAGGAATCAAGTTAAATGCTATTGGATAGTCAAACTTCTTTGGAGATTCTCCATTTACACCATTTTTAAGATCGCTGTAGCCAAAAACCCCAGCTCCAGATACTGACTGATAGGTAGAATATATAATCCTTTTAATACCATATTTATCAAGTAGTGGTTTTAGGGGAAGCACAGACTGTATTGTAGAACAATTGGGGTTTGCTATTATTCCAGAGTGAGTCTTTACAGCCTCAGGATTGACCTCAGGAACCACTAGAGGAACCTCTGGTTCCATACGCCAAGCACTTGAATTATCGACGACAATACAACCATGTTCCACAGCAATAGGCGCATACTTTTTGCTTACAGAACCACCGGCTGAAAACAGAGCTATATCTATCTTATCATCAAAGCTATTTTCGTTTAATTCTTCAACTGTATAATCCTCTCCCCTGAACTTAATTTTACTTCCAGAAGATTTTTTAGAAGCGAATAACCTTAGCTCGCTGATTGGAAAATTTCGTTCATCCAATACCTTGAGCATCATACGTCCAACCATACCACTAGCTCCACAAACTGCAACTTTAAATTTTTTCATTTAATTCACTCCCCATACTTACAACTACAATAATTCAAAATGATTAACTCCAGAAGCTATATCGTCCTCAGATTTAACTAAGCTAGAAAGCCCAGAAGCTGTTTCAAAGTAAAAATTTCCCTGTATAGGATTTTTCTTTAGAAGTTTTCCTTTTTTAGGCATACGTCCCGCGATAAAATAACTTGGATGTTCACACCTTAAGGCGATGTCTATAACATCTCCCACAACAGCGCTAGCTGTCGGTAAAGATCCCGCCCCTTGACCCATCAATACTATATCTCCAGAACAATTACCCTTTAAGACAACGGCGTTTCCAGCACCTGTTACAGAATAAAAGGGGTGGTCTCTGTGTACGAGCATAGGTTTGACCTCTATGTAAGCTCCAGAATCAGACATAAGCGCCCTAGCTATTAACTTTATAGTACAATTTAAAGACTTTGCAAACTTAAAATCTTCAGCTGTTACCTCATCAATACCTTGTACTCCAATGCTCTCTACGTCATAATATTCATTAAAAGCTAGAGAAGCCAATATAGCAATCTTATTCCTGGCATCTAAACCCTTTACATCAGCTGTAGGATCAACCTCAGCATAACCTAGTTCCTGTGCTTCTTTTAATACTGCGCTATAATCAAGACCCATCTTATCCATCTTGTCTAATATAAAGTTGCTAGTTCCGTTCATTATCCCTAAAATCTCTGTAAACTTATTTGCGGAAAGGGGTTCTAAGACGTTTCTAACAACTGGAATAGCACCGCAAACACAAGCTCCTATACCAATAATCAAGTTGTTTTTCTCTGCCATAGCATATAGGGAATCTCCCCTATGAGCCATAACGTGTTTATTGGCCGTAACAACGTGTTTTCCAACTTTTAAAGCCTCTTCCATATATTTATAGGCTTCATCATCTGATCCAGTTACTTCGACCACAACATCTATTTGATCATCTTTTAATATTTCATCGTAATCTGTAGTTAAAACGCCCTCAGGGAGTTTTTTCCCCCTATCTTTTTCAAGGTCTGGCACCAAGACCTTAGTCACCTTTATTTTTGAATTCGCACTTATGTCCAAGATCTCTGGGTTAAGTTTAATTAAATCCCATACTCCCTTGCCAACTGTGCCAAACCCTAAAAGCGCTATGTTTAAAGATTTCATAAGTCCTCCTACAATTAAAGATTAGACAACAAAGGCATCAAATATCGCCTTTATCCCCCTATCTACATCCGCATTTTCTATGCCTACTATTATGCTCAATTCACTTGACCCTTGGTTTATCATCCTTATATTCACATCATTATCTGCAAGGGCTGTAAATACCTTACCAGCAATACCCTTGGTCCTAACCATACCCTGACCTACTACCGCTACAAGAGCCATTCCCGGATATACATCAACCTTATCAGGTTCTAACTGTAACTCTATCTCTTCTACAACTTGGTCTAACTTGTATCCCACTTCTTCATCACTTATTATCAATGAAAGAGAATCCATTCCAGAGGGAATATGTTCGAAGGTTATATCGTGTTTTTCAAGTATTCCCAAAACGTCTAAATAAAAACCTCTGTGCTTCTTCATAAGGGTCTTTTCTATCGCAATTACAGTAAAGTTCTTTTTTGCACTTATACCTGTTACAGGTCCGTACTTTTCAACATCTCTAAAATCAACAATACTTGTACCACAATCCTCAGGTCTATTCGTATTTTTTATCTGTATGGGAATCCCACTCCTATATAAGGGAAATATGGCTTCCTCGTGAAATACATTGGCTCCCATATAAGATAATTCTCTAAGTTCTTTATAAGTGAGCTCAACTATCCCACAAGCCTTGCCAACTATACGAGGATCTGCAATCATAAACCCAGAAACATCTGTCCAGTTTTCATACACTTCAGCCTTCATCCCTCTAGCAATTACAGCTCCACTTATATCTGAGCCTCCCCTTGAAAAGGTCTTTATCAAGCCATTTCTTCCTACACCATAAAACCCTGGAATCACAGCCCTTTCATATTGAGATAAGGTGTTAAAAACCTTGTCATACGTATTTGCCTCATCCAGCTTACCATTAGATCTTATGACGATTAAATCCTTAGGATCAACAAAGGGAATCCCCAAATATTCAGATAACATCAGCCCCGTTAGGTATTCTCCCCTACTGGCACAAAAGTCCGCAGACGCTCCTCCTTCTATTTCTAACCTTATTTCTTCTAATTCACGATCTATATCAAGTTTTAACCCTAAATCAGATGCAAGCTCCTTAAACCTATCCTCAAGCATTTTAAAGACATATGTCATATTTACACTCTTTTTGACATGTTCGTGGCAAAGATACAATATATCCGTTATTTTAAAATCATCCTTATTTCTTCTCCCTGGAGCGGAAGGCACTATAAAACACCTTTTATCATCTGATTCCACAATATTTTTGACCTTTTTAAACTGAACCGCATCAGCAAGAGAACTTCCTCCAAATTTGCAAACTTTCATTATGCCCCCAAATATATTAACCTCTACACTTACCGCCTACCGCAATGTTATTAGGTGGATAATCACTTATCAACATTATCATCCAATCCCTTTCAACCCCAGTTATTTTCTGGACTTCATCCGCAATTCCTGCAGCAATTCTATCCTTTACTTCAGGGGTTCGCTTTTCAGGAACATCCATCCAATTTAAAAATAATACCGGCTTATTATTTCTGGCATTCTCCGCCTCGTGTTCGTGAATAAATACACTCACAGCCTTGTCGTTGCAACCAGATTCTTTCACTATTATATCCACACATTTTTCAATAAATTTCCTCTTATCAGAGGCAGATTTTTCGCCAACCCAATTAACATCCAATATAGGCATAACAACATCCTTTCCACTTATAATTACAACCAATAATTATCATTCTTTCTGTAAGATTATAGCTTTAAAATACTATCATAGTCAAGAGTGTTTAAACACAGATTATAAAAGCACCTACATAGTCAAAAAAAATAGTGCCCCATCTCAATGGGGCACAGTTCTTAAAAAGTTTTAGATTGTTAAACTCTATCGCACTCCTAAAAAAACTAGGGTGCTAATCTTTTAGGATAGTATTATTCCAGAATGAATACTTTACTAGCGTTCAAATAAACATCCTCTTTCACGCCATAGACAAATACTTTTTGCCCTTTCTTCAAATCTTTGAAAGTAACCTTATTTCCGACTTCATTTATAAACAAGACATCTTCATCTGTGCTAACAGAGAAGTTTTCTTGATTGGTTTCTAGAATGAAGACATCTACGTCATCATAGAGCTTGGTTACTAAACCAACGTACCCCTTTGCAGGCATATCAGTTTCAGCTCTTACACTCATAACCTTTTCTCCATCTAATTTAACGCTGACATAGTTGCCTATTTTCAAGTCAAACAACTTAGCAGTACTGCCATCGAGGGTAACTTCTGTTCCTTTAGGGATTTCAAATGTGATAGAATCTTTGCCTTCTCTGCTAACAGTCAGTGCATCTACATTACCTTTACTTAGCTTTTCAACCCTGCCCGATATAGTATCCATATCCGCAGTGGCATCAAGACTAGATACCTTTCCATATTCTGTCTCGATAACTACCATATCTCCAACCTTTAAATCTGATATAGTAGCTATGTCAAAGTTTCTCTTTATAGTAGGTTCCGCCACAAACTTAAACTCAGTCACATTTTCCCCAACTTTTAGTTTTAGCACAGCGTCTTCACCTATTTCTAGTCCGTCTATTACTCCTTCAAACTTTTCAGTCTTAGACTTGAAGTTAACTTCTATAAGTGACTCTTTTTTGTAGCTTACAAATGCGTGTTCTCCTTCTTGTATATCTTTTAGCGAAACAGGGGCACCGTTCTTTAATATAGGAACTGTCGATGGAACTTCTACATAATTGAGCTTGTCACTGATCATATCCCTATAATAGAATACGTTACTACCTGGCAATACATCTGTGACCGGACCATCTTTTACGACTGTTTCATATTTTATCTCATCAGCTTCTATCTTTATAAGCTTGTTGTTTGCATATGTTATATTAGCTAACATATCTATTAAAATGTCATCGTAAGTAGCTTCTTTACCACCTACAAATATCTCTACATCTCCATCTATTATTTCTTCATATGTTTCAGTGTTGTCTTTCACATCATAGAATATTATCTTATTCAAACTGTCTAGTTTAGTAGCAACACTAACCCTCTTAACATCTTCCACAACAGTCTTATCCTCTTTTAAAAGCTTTATAGATTCAACTATTAGCTTTGTAAATTCAGCCCTTGTAATAGATTTTTTAGGATTAAAATTTCCGTTAGTGTCTCCAGAGATGATTCCCTTTTTGAATAGAAAGTCTACATAGTTTATGTACTCGTTGTTTATATCTCCCATATCATTAAATACAGATTCTATTACTCCACCTATCTCTTCTTTTAAGTGCATGTTCAGAGACTTTGCAAGGTAGTAAGAAACCCTTTCTCTAGTCATATTTACGTGTTTAGTTCCACGTAAAAAGTCTTCTAGATCCTCTTCAGGAATAATATTGTATTCCAAGAAATAAGCTATGGCTTCCCTCAAACCTTCCCACTTAGGAATGTCGTTTTCATCCATAACCCCTGCAAACCTGTTTTTTAAAGTCTCTTCTTGATCCTTGTCAACAAGACCTTGTGTGTCATACATCCTATACATCATCAATACAGACTCACATTTTGTAACCTTTCTATTAGGTCTAAATGTGCCATCAGAATAGCCAGCTACTATCCCTCCACCAGCTATCTCAGTTATGTATCCTTCAGCCCAGTGGCCGCTTATGTCTGAAAAAGTCACAGCAAATACGCTGCTGACAATCAGACACACCATAACAAGAGACACCAATATAACACTAACATTATCGCCTCTAAGTATAAAAAAAGCAAATACATTACAAAGCCATCACAAAAATATCACAAAATCATAAAAAAAAGACGTTCGAGAGAACGAACTAACACAATGTTTCTCGCTATCAATACCCAAGAGGATGACCCAAAAAATCCTTTAAGCGAAGTCTTAATTACTCTTGGTTGTTCGTAAATAAGGACATTATAATAGGGATGTATATGTTTTCTGAAAGCATTAGCTTAAGCAAGTAGCGAGTGATCCACTGTTTAGCCGTCGACTAATCTCTTGGCATAAGATTTGTAAAATCCTTAGGCTTAGAGATTAGCAAGGCTAGACAGTTAGCACGAGCGTACGAGCAAGCGCTTGAAGAAAATATATCATCCCTATATGTTTTCACTACGACCTAGATGACTAAGTCGAGCGACCCTCGCCGTGTACTAAAAACGTACATAAGACTTGAACTCTATCGTATTTCTAAAGAGATTAGGCGATTATCGGACGTCTGAAACTACCAACCTTGTTGGTAGGATAATATATCGTCCCCTATCTTACCTTCTCTATATTCCGTTATAGCTTCACTTATTATCTCAAATCCCCTAGTCAATTCTTCTTCACTTATTACTAGTGGTGGTTGTATCCTCAAAACATTGCCTGCAAGGGATATCACGATAAGCCCTTTTTCATAGCACCTGTATAGTATTTTAAAGGTACCTACTTCATCTGCTACAAAGTCTTCTCCATCTTTAGAACCTATACCTATTCCATAAGATAGACCAAGCCCTCTTACAAACATAACTGTATCAGGATGTTTCTCCATGAGGTCATTTGCTAGCTTTTTGATTAGGGCATTTTTCTTTGCGAGATCGCTTTGAAATTCTTCTGATTTATAGATATCAAAGGCAGCAGAGCCAGCTGTACAAGACAGGTGGTTAGCTCCTAAGGTAAAGAGGTGTCCAGGAGCGTCTAAGCACTGAGCTATATCCTTTTTAGCCATAAATCCACCCAAGACCAATCCCGCTCCGATTGATTTACCCATAACTATCCCGTCTGGAATTATACCTTCATAGTTTTCTATTGAAAACCACTTGCCCGTTCTAAAGAACCCCATTTGAACTTCTTCTGCTATAAAGAGTATTCCGTGTTTTTTACAGAGGTCATATAGTTTTTTGATAAAGATTGGATGGGCTGGAAGTATTCCGGCATCGCCCTGTACTGGTTCTATTATAATAGCTGCGACCTCATCAGGAGGAAGATAAGAATTAAATGCATCTTCCATATCCTTTGTGGATTCTCTCTCTACAAAATCGTCATCTAAATGGTCACCATAGAATTTAAAGTGATGAATTCCTGGGACCATAAGACCTAATTTTCTACGCATCCTAGTCGTTACAGCCGTCAAGCTCAAAGAGCCATATGTATTTCCATGGTATCCATTTATAAAGGATATAATCTTCTGCCTTCCAGTATAGGCCCTTGCAAATTTAATAGCAGCGTCATTGGCATCTGAGCCACAGTTTCCAAAGCAAATCTGGGCTTCTTCTCCACCAGGGTATACCGAACAAAGCTTTTCAGCGTATTCTATCATAGGCACATTATAAGTGTAAGCAGCTGTATACTGGGTAGTCTTTTTGAGTTGTTCTTCCAAAGCCTTTGTAACTACGGGATGTGTACTCCCTAAGTTTAAGGAAGACGCACTACTCAGAAAATCAATATACTCGTTGCCGTCTAGGTCAACTATTTTTGCCCCACTCGCTGACTCAATTACCAAAGGAAAATACGAAAGATGAGAAGCTCTTGAAACCACAGCTTTATCCAGTGCGACGTAGTCCAAACACTTCGTTCTATTCATCTTATTCACCTATCCCTTCTACACTTCTTTTCCAGCTTTAGCAATTTTGTAAACGCCAATTGTCAACATTGGAATAACATATACTAAGAAGAATCCCCATGTTATAGTTCCATATCCCTTAGCTATAAGACCTGTCAATCCAAACTGAGCTATACCAATACCAAGAAGAACGCACACAACTGTGATTCCTTCCCTCATTCCTTTTGGAATTGGATTTCCCCCACTGGTATACTTTAACTCAAATCTATCCGTAACCGCCTTAATAAAACCAGAACCCGTTTCAATAAGTGTTCCAAGCAATACTACTTGGAAAGTGTACTCCAACCAAGGCATATTCAATTTATCAAATACCATATGAACTGGAACTTCCGCAGAGGCTATTCCAGAATTGTATAGACCAGCCATGGCAATAAAGAGTAGTATAGCCGGTAAAATTCCTATTGCACCCGCTATAAGTCCTGATCCAATAGCTTCTTTACGGGACTGAGCATCCCTTGTTGCAAATAAAACAGCCGGGATTATACCGAGGTTATAGAATGCGTACTGAGCACCACCCATTACCCATCCAGAGTTTATTTCTTTTACAGTTGCAAACTGCTCTTGTATAGCAGAACCAAACTGTGTAAAACAAATTATTAAGAATATTGTGTAAACCGCATACAATAGATAAGACCAATAAGATAGGAAGGTCTCTATAGCTTTAGTTCCCTTAATTACGAGGAAGTATATACAAATACTTACAAAGATTATCCCAAACCACTCACTTACGCCAAACAATTCTTTAAAGTTAGCGCCTGAAGTAGCTGCAACTACCGCCAGAACTATCATCAATAAGATGATGTAACAGATTTCATACAATATCCAGCCAGGACCCAAGAGCTTTTTGAAAAGACTCTTATAGTTGAAAGTTTTAAAAACCCTAGCAAATTCAAAGGTTACCGCACAAACAATTGCCCAAAAAGAGAAGGTAACCACACACATAGCTATGAGTCCTCCCAATGACCCAAAGGGCATGAAGAACTCAACCAATTCCTTTCCAGTACCATATCCTCCAGCTATAACAACCGATTGGAAAATTAGTCCTGGCAAAACGTACCGTTTAAATTTAGATAATTTTTTAGCTTCCATATTCACCTCCACAGTTTTAAATTAAATCCGCCTAGTTGTAATACAAATACCTAAATACTATCTTTCAGTAGTAATTATACTCCAGAGAGAATAAAAAACAAGGGGATTAAATATTTTTTTTCTAACTGATAATTTTTATGTTGACAATAAAAAACCGGCTGAGAATTATAAGCCGGTCAGACTGTTGACAAAGTCAACGATATTTAATGCTCCCGTGACGCATTAATTCTAAAATTCTGGTTTCTCAGTGTACTTAAATCATAAACAAGAGACTGAATTTTCTGCATTTCTAAAGAAATCAGAGTTACAAGTAGCCTAATATATATTATTCGCCAGTATTTCCAACATTTAGTACTAGATAATACATAGCTGTTCCCCTATAAGTTTTAAAGTCAGGAGAATCTTTGCGCTGTTCTACAAGTTCACCATATAGGGCACACTTATCAATTTCACCATTATCATAAAGAGCTATGGCTGAAGAATAATCCTTAACAATCCTATAGTCGACACCGTCATTCATAACATTTTCAGCATCCCAATACTTTTCATTTTTTCTAAACCCGTATCCATAACCTATATCCCACTGAGTTAAACGGTACGCCCCATTAAAGAGAACACTATCTAAGCTAGTACCAAAGTCTTCTCCCATTTCATCTACAAATTTCTTATTTATGGGATAAAACGACGGAAAGGACATCAGCTTTACAAAGTATGGAATTGGCTGAGTTAGGGTAACCTTCAAAGTTTTCTCGTCTACAGCTTCTACCCCTAGTTCTTCTACTGGTTTTTTACCGCTGACAACTTCTCCTGCATTTAAAAGTCCTGCAGACTCTACCATATAAGCATATTGAGAACCAGTTTCTGGGTTTGCAAGCCTACGCCATGAATCCACAAAATCTTGGGCTGTTACAGGGTCATCATTTGACCAGACGGCATCTCTTAAATAAAAAGTATACTCTCTTAAGTCTTCAGAAACATCCCACTTTTCAGCAATTCCCGGTCTAACCTTATCACCTTCATCAAGCATAACGAGTCCTTCAAGAACATTACCCATTATTTCAAAAGACACCTGATCCGTAGACTTATTGGTATCCATGCTAGGTATATCAGAGCCACCGAGGAGCCTGATTATCTTTTTGCCATCTGTTTCTATCTCTGTAATGGCATTTTTATAAGTATATCCAGTCCCAAATGAATGCCTCAAAACTCCCTTAAGATGAGGCCTCTCCAGGCCTGTGCTTCCAAACTGATATATGGGTATTACCACAGCATCTTCTAACAATAATTTTTCAGCCTCTTGTAAAGCCTTCCATCTTGCCGCTGGATCCAAAGCTAAGTCCTTAGTCTTTGCCCGTTCTACAACATCATCAAATTCTGGATTAGAATATCCGCATGTATTATGCCCAGAACCAGTAATAAAAAGGTCTAAGAAGGTCATTGCATCTGGATAATCTGGTCCCCAACCTGATAATTCTAATTGATATCTTCCCTTTTTAGATAGTTCAAGCTTTTGTTTTAAGGGCTGCTGGTTTAACTTTATACTTATACCTTCTAGGTTTGTAGATAGCTGGCTATCTATGTACTCAGCAATCCTTTCAGAATTTTCAGCATCAAAGGTCAAAAACTCGAGTTCAATTTTATCAAACCCAAGTTCTTCCTTTGCTTTTTCCCATTCTTTTTTGGCTTCTTCAACATTATAATGCAAAAAACCATCCGGATACTTAGATCTAAAATCTGCACCTGAAGCATCAAACGCGAGACCTATCGGAATAAGGTAGTCGACAGGAACAACTCCATCAGCTTGAATAAAGTCTGTGATAAATGATTTATCAAAGCTCATGGCTATAGCTCTCCTAGCATGGATGTTTTGTAAGAGTTTTTCAGCCTCAATCTGAGCGCCCTCATCCTTTTTTTCAGATTTGTCATCTTCTTTTTCAGGCTCTGAATCCTCTTTTTCATCTTCTACAGCTGGGGTCTTTCCCTCTTCCTTATCTAAATCCTCTTTTTGCTGGTCCTCACAAGCAGTCATTGAGAATACTAATGAAAAGACAAGTAGCAAAGCAAGAATACGTTTCATAAGCTAACCTCCTAAAATTCTTGCACAACGCCAATTCAAAGTGCAAATGCGAAATGTTCTTTTTATTATAGTACAACAACAAGATGTAAACAAATAACAAGATGTAAACAAATAATAAGAACAAAAAAATTATATCTGTATTTTTTATCGGCACAAAGGGACCCAATATGTTATACTCATATCAGAAATTGAACTATAATTTATAATGAGAACTTAAGTCAAATAAAAAGGAGCTAAAAATATGAGATACATAAGCTTAATAGAGGCTGTATCAAATGTACACGGAGCCTCAGGGTTTGAAGATGAAGTCGTAGAAGTCAGCAAATCGCTTTTAGATGAATCACTCAACATAAAAGTAGACAATATGATGAATGTGGAGATTACACCCAGGGGATTTGACGAAAACAAGCCTTATTTTGCGCTTGACGGACACATGGACGAAGTCGGAATGATGGTCCAAAGCATCAAGAGTAACGGTCTAATAAGTATAATAACTATCGGAAGTTGGGACCTAAGGAACCTATTATCCCAAACATTTATAATCAAAACCTCAAACGACAAAAAGATTAAAGCCGTCGTCGCCACTATACCTCCTCACTTTAACTCAGATAAGAAGGAACTTTCCGCAGAGGATATAATGCTAGACATAGGAGCTTCATCTGCTGAAGAGGTAAGGAAACTTGGAATAGACCTAGGAGCTCCTGTAACTCCAGATACCCTCTTCTCATATGACAAGGAAAGAGACATAATGATGGGAAAAGCCTTTGACGACAGATTAGGTTGTGCTCTCGTAATAGCACTTATGAACACAGCAGCTGAAAAAGGTATGGTTCAAATAAAAGGCGTACTAGCAACTCAAGAAGAAATAGGGCTAAGAGGAGCTGGCGTGGTTTCTAAGAGACTAAACGCAAATATGATGCTCTGCTTTGAAGGTCCTCCTGCAGACGACACCCTATTAGACAAAGACCTAGCCCAGAGCATTCTCGGAAAGGGACCTCAAATAAGGCTCGTAGATAAGTCTGCAATATCATATCCAAAATGGATAAAGAAGATAAGAGAGATAGCTGACAGTGAAGGATTTCCATACCAAATAGCTGTAAGACGAGGTGGCGGAACCAATATGGGGATGTACCAACATACAGAAAAAACCATTCCAACAGCAGTTTTAGGAGTACCAGTAAGGTATATACACGCAAACTGCGGGATAGGAAAATATGCAGATTTTGAAGCTACATACAATATAGGATTAGCTGTTATGAACAAATTTGTAGACAAGTAAAAATAACTAACTTTAAAAGAAAAAATACCCCCAGCACAAGTCTGGGGGATATTTTTATCTGTTTGATTTTTAATTTTAATCAGCAAGCATTTTTTCAACTATTTCCTTGTAGTCTTCTTTTGTCTGAAGCCCCATACGGTAATCAACTATCACCCCGTTCTTATCTATAAACACATTGGTAGGTATAGCCCTTACTAGATAATTCATAGCTGTTGAAGATTCCCAATCCTGTAATACTGGAAATTCCAAAATATAATCATCAATCAAAGCCTTTACATCTTGCTCATTATCATTATTTCCAACATTTACCGCTAAAACCTGAAGTCCCTTTTCATTGTATTCTTGATATATTTCATTTAAGGCAGGCATCTCAGCATGACAAGGTCCACAATAAGAGGCAAAAAACTTAACTATTACAGGACCCTTACCCCTATAATTAGAAAGCTTATAGGTTTTTTCGTCGTTAAAGGATTTCAACTCAAAATCTAAAGCTAGATCACCTATCTCAGTTCCTTCAATTATGACCTCTTCTTTCTCTTCTTTTACATCTTTCTCGTCTTCCTCTTCTTTTGAGGCTTCTTCTTTTTTGTCTGAAGACTCTTCGTCCTTACTATCCACGGTCTCTTCAGACTTTTTGTCTTGTTCTTCTTTATTCCCTTCCTCTTCTGAAACCCCATCACAGGCAGCCAGAGCTAAAAGAGATATAACCAAGACAAGTGTCAGTATAATCTTTTTCATCTCAATCTCCTAAAGTAATTCCTCTACGAAAATAGTCTTATAAGGCTTGCAAGTTTATCAGTAAAAATAAGTATACCTAAGGCTATCATCAACAATCCAGTAACAATTTTTATAACTTTGAACGCCGTTCCAGATTTCTCAACGATTTTCATAACGGGTTCCATCAAAAATACAGTCAATAAAAACGGTATGCTAAAACCTATCGAATATATTATGAGAAGTAAAAAACCCATATATAGGCTTTCCGACCTCGAAGCTAAGGCTATAATAGAGCCCAATACAGGACCAACACAGGGTGACCACCCAAAACTAAACGCCATCCCGAGAAGCATAGCTGAACCAAACCTTCCACTCTTGCCAGAAAATTTAAACTTTGATTCCCGCTTCAAAAAATTTGGTCTAAATATCCCCAGTTGGAATACCCCAAAAAATATTATGAGCACTCCTGCAACCTTGGAAAAAAGCCTACTATTTGTAAACAAAAACTTCCCAATAGCACTTGCAGTAGCACCAAGAAGTGAAAAAACCAACATTAAACCTATAAGAAATCCCAAAGCATTTATAAATAGTCGCTTTCTATCTGTTTTCCCATCCTCAGCAACATCCCCTGCCAAAAACCCAACATACATCGGAACCAAAGGAATTATACAAGGAGATAGAAAGGATACAAATCCGGCGGTTAAAACTCCAAAAAATGTTAAATTACCCATTTCCTCCCTTTCTTTCTTATCTTATAATTGTCTGAAATAAATGATACCCAAAAAGCCACAAATCATAAACATGACAGGGTAAGGCAGAAAAATGACAGAACACCGAGTTCTGTCATAATGAAATTCGCCTACGGCAAGTGAAATGTCACTTCGTGACGTGAAATGTGCTTCGCACATGGGGGAAAGGCAGAAATAACATAATATCTTAGTAATTCCCCTCAGCGAAAACATTTGTAAATTTGCAAAACCGTTCAGACGGATGAGAAATGGATGAGATTCTTAGAAACTAGAGGAGTTCTGGCTCGTAGTTTACTAGAAGCTAAATGAGAGACAGAACTCCTCGTACTTTCTGAGAAGGTCGCCATTTATCGCCGTCTGAACTAGATGAATAAGTTAGTGTCTGCACTTTCAGCACACCCCAAATAAGTAGCAACGCCACCTAGGTTTACGCCGTCTATAAGCTCTTCTTCTGTTATCCCCATTAAGTCCATACTCATATTGCAGGCAATCATATTTACGCCGTTGTCAAGGGCGGTCTGAATAAGGGTCTCTAGGCTATCTACATTTTTCTTCTTCATTAAGTTCCTTATCATCTTAGGTCCCATTCCGAACATATTCATTTTGGAAAGACCCAATTTTTTAGAACCCCTTGGCATCATAGAGGCAAACATCTTTGACATAAAGTCTTTTTTTACATTTTGCTTTTCATTTTTTCTCAAAACATTTAAACCCCAGAAGGTAAAGAACATTGTAACATTACGACCCATGGCAGCTGCCCCATTAGCAATTATCAAAGCAGCAATAGCCTTATCTAGATCGCCGCTAAAGACTACTATCGTCTTGTCATTTGGAAGAGAAGCAAGGGTGGTTCCACCTGATGCCTGTGCAGGGGTTTCAGCAGATCCCTTCTTGATTTCGGCAAAGACCCTCTTATCCTTTTTACCAAATTCTATTAAGGTGTTACCTGTACTCTCACACCACTTTTTAATGTCGGATGCAAAACCAGGGTCGGTAGCAGTTACGCTTAAAATATCGCCATCATTTAGGTCATTAAGCTTCTTATAAACTTGAAGAATCGGACCAGGGCACTGCAAGCCACAAGCATCTAATTCATATCTTTGACAGCCTGGAGCTAGTTCAGCGCTCACTACAGGTGCACTTCCTGTACCTTCATTAACTTTAATTTCTTCTCTTTCCACAACAGCCTCCAAACTTTCCCTTTTATTCTTGTACGCCGTATATCCATCTAATAGGTTATACACCTTGTATCCATTTGCATTTAGAATCCTAGTTGCGTAGTATCCCCTAACTCCTGTCTTACAAAATAGGTATACTGGTTTTTCAGTAGATAGTTCAGACATCCTCTTCCTCAGATCGTTAAGAGGGATGTTTACAGCTCCATCTATGGTTCCCATATCATACTCTATGTCTTCTCTTACATCTACTATCTGAGCCTTAGCCCTATCTACATCATCTAGTTCACTTAGGGAACAGTATTCGTATTCTAAGTCTAAGGTGTTTTCTCCAACAAAACCAACCATGTGTATTGGATCGTTAGAGCTTGAATAAGGAGGTGCGTATGCTAATTCAAGATTGCTTAGGTCTCTTATATTTGCGCCAAAATTCATAGCCGTAGCTAAAACGTCTATCCTCTTGTCTACACCTTCATATCCAACTATTTGAGCACCTAAGAGGAGTCCTGACATATCAAATATAACCTTGAGGGTTAGTGGCATATGACCTGGATAATATCCATCTCCAGAATCAGGCTGCATTACCAAGACCTCATAGTCCTTCTTTACAACCTTACCAGCCTCTATAAGGTCGTCTTCTGTAACACCTATACGTCCACAAGTTAGGTCAAATGCCTTTACTATTGAGGTTCCAAGAAAACCCTTATAAGTAGATGCCTTCCCCATAATTACATCCGCAAGAATTCTACCTTCTCTGTTTATTTCACCAGAAGCCAGTATAACTGGTCTTAAAATATCATCATACTTTATCCTAACCGCAGAACCCAAGGCATATACATCTTTAACCGATGTTTCAAATGAGGAATCTACAACTATATGAGAAGTTTCAGATAAGTCAACTCCACTACCTTCTAAATAATCTGTATTTGGAGATAAAACATCTGTAACAACTGCAAAATCAGCCTTTATTCCCTCTAGCTCTTCTACTACGTCAACACCATTCTGCTTGAGGTGGGCATCTAGTATATATAGCATATCCCTATCATAACCATCCAAGAGCTTAGCTCCACGATTTACTAGGTAAACATCCAATCCAAGCCCAGCAAGGTTCTCTGCCATTTCAATAGCTGGACCAGTAGACCCCAAGACTATAGCCTTTTTAGGCGAATTTTCTTCTATATAGGCTTTTAGACCATCAGCTTCAGATATATTAGATACTTCAAAGATTTCCGCACCTTCATTGTCTACAGCCCAAGATTTGACATAGTCCATAGAATCTTTAGATACCCTAGCTCCTGTGGCTAGTATTAGCTTGTCATAGGTTTCTTTAACCCTTTCTTCGCCACCTAAAACACTGAGGGTGATTTCCTTATTTTCAGAATCAATACCTTCCAACTTGTGACCAAGCCTGAGGTCTATGTTAAACCTATCTTCGAGTTCATCATTGGTACGTAAAATTAAGTTTTCTCTTGAAGAGACGACACCTCCAACATAGTAGGTCATAACACTCTTCGCTTGCATTAATTCCTCACCAATACTAAAAAGCACTATTTCAGCCTTCTCATCCAAACGCCTGAGCCTTAAAGCTGTACTAACCCCAGACAACTCTCCACCAACTACACAAATTTTCATATGTATTTCCCCCAAAAATATTATGCTATTATTAAGACTTTACCCTTATAATATACCACAGTCCCCCCCCTTATATTCAAATACTTATAACAGAGTTTACTCTTGATAAATACGGAATTTAAGGTTAGTATAAACATAAGATGTTGGATTACCTCTAAATGAGAATGGACCTTTTCCACTAAAACATCAAATTTTTGTTATTTTTTAATGGAGGTGCTTTATGCCGTTTGCGAACTATACCCTTATTTTATTGGGAAAAATAATAGAGGTATCTCTATCTACACTTCGCATAGTTTTAATTTCAAAAGGCGAACGAAAGATTGCTGCAATACTAGCTTTTTTTGAAATAAGCCTGTGGCTCACTATAGTTTCAAAGGTGCTTTCCAACTTATCAAACGACCCTCTAAGCGCAGTGGTTTACGCAATAGGGTTTGTAGTTGGAAACTACCTAGGGGTCAAACTTGAGGATTTTATAGGTTTGGGCACCGCTCAATTTCAGATAATAGTTTCAAAAGAAGACAGCGAAATAATAACGGATTTAATATTCTCAGAGGGCTTTGCCTACACCATGGTAGAGGCTAAGGGAAGGTTTAAGGAAAGGGCTATAATATATTCTTTATTACCACGCAAGGCGGGTAAAAAATTAAGTGAAGATATAAAAAGCTTAGACATAGACGCATTGGTATCTGCACACGAAACAAAACCGCACACACACGCATTTGGATTAAAGAGGGTTGATAAGGGGCGTTCCAAATTCTACAAATTGGGTTTGCCACGTTAAATATAGATTTAAGGAGCAATACTTATGTTTAATGAAAATACTACAAGAGAGCTTAAAAAAAAGCTCCTCATTTTATACATTTTGAACGAGGTTTCAACACCTATGACAATGGGAGAAATAGAGGACATCGTTCTTCCAACAAAGTTAATAGAGCTACTTATGATTGCGGGGCTACTCGACAGCCTAGTACAATCAAATATGGTAGAGATACTAGAAGGCAAGTACGAGCTATATAGCATAACAGAAGAGGGAAGAGAATCAATAACCATATTTGATGACAAAATAAATGACTATCACAGAAAACAGTTAAATGAAAAAATAGGGTTATTTAAGAGGGAAAAGAAAAACGCTAAGTTTATAAGTGCTGAGTATAAAAAAATATCCGAAAACGCCAGTGTAGTAGACTGCGTTATAAACGAAGGCGATTCTCCACTTATAGAATTAAAAGTAAGGGTTCCTTCCAATGAACACGCTGATAGAATGGTAAAACTTTGGAAAAAAGACGCCTTGGATATTTTTCAAAAAATCATCAAGATATTTGAAGTTGAATAAATTGCTTTAGCCCACTTTTTGAGATTTTTGCCCAAGTACGCCATTACCCTTCTACATTTAATTCACGGGTAGGCAAAGTGAAAAAGAAGATTGCCTACCTTTTTGCAACTTATCAGTCTTTTTTCAAAGGAAAAATTCCGGAAATATAATCTCCTTTCGCCATATTTGAAATGTCTATTTGTTTGTCCAGAGACAATTCTTTATCTTTTAAGTTTATACTATACTTAAAAATTTGGTTCTTCCCTAGTATATATAGCTTGTCATCAATAAGCTCCATTTGTGCAGCTTCGTGCCCTAATTTGTAATACTTCTGTTCTCCCGTATCTATATCATAAAAATTTATTCCACCACCTAATCCTTGAACTATATTGTAGTGAGAAATCAATAAGATATTATCTCGTTTTATTAAGCTCAAAGGATAATTTTCTTCTAGCTCTACAGATTTAACTTCATCACTTTCTTTATCCATAATATTTAAAATATTGCTTGGCATATCTTCTTTGTTATATGGGCTAGTAAAATATATTTTATCTTCTGTAATTATGGAATTATGTGTACTCAGGCAATGGTCATCATCATCTATCTCTTTAATTAAATTTAGTTCTTTATCAAACACGAAGATTATACTGTCTCTTTCTGAACCATCCTCTCTTTCAAATAGCTGACCAAAGACAAAAACTTTTTCGTCATCACAGTTTATGTACAATGCGTATATTTTATCTAAAATTTCAGTTTTTACTTCTTTGGTTTTTCTATCACAAGCACTGATATAGGTGCTAGTGTTCAATGTATTAACTGTATACAAATAATCATCGTTTGCACAAATGCAATTAATTGCGGGTTGTTTTATATCGAATACTATGCTCTCAAAGGTGGTCATATCTATCTCTAGTGCCTTTTGTTCATTTTTAAATTTTGCTATACCCTGTGGTATTAAAAATAATTTTCCATCATAGATAAATGGCTTATCGAATATTGCACCTAATGTAGCATAATTCATCTTATGACTTCCTAGTTCATTTAAATCTTCATCATAAAAAACAAATTCACTATCACTTTTTTGACCCGTTGTTTTAATAATTCCTATTTCTCTATCTGCTGTAGCTTCTTCTTTTACTTCATTACAAGCTGTCATTAAACAACAAAAACAAATAAAAAACAAAACCATACAGTTCTTTTTCATATTCGCTTCCCTCATTTCTATATCCTACATATAAAACCATTTTACAAGGATAAATCTTACACTCGTTTAATACGTTATTTTTATATCGTTATCCTCCTAGCATCTTATCTACTAAAATGTCGCTCTAGTAAAAACGCATACAGTATAGGCATAAGTAAACAAAACAGTGCAAATAGTACATTTAATTTGTGGGTAGGCAAAATGAACAAGAAAAACGCCCCTCTTTGGACGATAAAATCAAAGATGGCATATCCTAGCACGAGTAAATATATAATCAGTAATGGAAGCATTGATGCTATAAAATCATACATCATATATATAATTACCATAATGCTTACCGTAGAGTAGAGAGCTATCAGGGTAAAGGATGCGTTCATTGACGTTGTTGAAAAAATGATTTTAGGTGTTTCTCCAAAAAGCTCTACTGCATAAGAGCTTATTAAAATTCCCAATGTTAGGGTTAATTGATATTTAGCAAATTCTTTAAAACCAATCTTCCTAAACAAGAATAAAATCATAAATAACCCAGCAAATGTGCAGAGGGCGAATTTATCAAAAATATTTAGGGCTTGACCTATCCTTACGGGAGATAAATCTTTAGCATATGGATATTGCTTTTTTAAAAACAAAAAAAAGTGATTTCTAGAGAACCATAATATTGAGCTCAAAATAATGTAGATAGCAATACCTGCATATACTCTTTTATCCAATCTCTTCTCTATAGAAAGCTCCATTATTACTCCTCCTAAAATTATCAATATCTAGTTTTATTTTACAAACGCCATAACTATGAAACCATTTTTTCTCCTATATATAAAACCATTTTACAACCCTAAATCTTACACTTATTTTCAAAAATTACTTTATATCATTTTTTAGATTTTTAATCACTTTTTTAATATTTAAATCTTCATTTTAATTATTAAATTCGTAGTCCACTGCATTTTGTAAGGGGAAGAACATATAATCAAATTTAAATTTATCGTACTCTTTTAAAAGGTTGGCATTTTCATCGTAAATGAAGGTATAACCATCTTTATATTCAACTATTTTTATTAAATCGTATACGTCAAATATAAGGTATATGTAGTTAGGAAATTCTCCAGAACTTATTTCAAATTTTCTTATAAAATAATTTTGGTAGGTTCCGCCCAAAAAAGGTCCCCCATCGTATTTGCCAGAATCTAAATCGAGGTTGAATGTTTTAACAGCTTCTCTTCCAATGGTGTTTCTGTTTTTTGGAACATATTCAATTTTAGAATTTTTAAGGTCTATGTTTTTTTGTCTGCCATAAAGGACATCTCCTACTCTCAAAAAGTCATAGAAGTGGTCAAATATGGGTTCTGGAGGGTCTGAGGGAGTTAATAATGTATCTTTTATATCTTCCCCATTTATTTCAATAAAACTAGCCCCCTCATCTTCTAAAACGACTAAACTCACCTTATCTAGATCTTTTTCAAAGTACAGGAGTCCTACATCTGCCTCATCCTTATTGTATTCTTTGTTTTCACTGTAAAAGTCATTAAAGTCTAAAACGACAAAGTTTGAACTTTGAGGATTGTTTATATCTCCAGCTTTTAACACACCGTCTTTTTCAAATGCGTAGTAATTGGGAGTAAAATAAGCCCACTGTCTGTGATTTTTCTCCGATTTAGGAATGTCCAAGCCATATGTTAAAACAGGGTAATGATTTCCATCCCAATACAAGCCTTCTCTAAGACTTCTCTCTTTCAATGAATAATCATTTATTGTGGATTTAAAGTCTTGGGAAAGTTGTGCTGAATCTAACGATTTTATTTCATCGTTTTCAAGGTTTATTGTATATACCTTAGTTTCATCATCTCCATTTTTTGCTATAAAAGGGATTTCTTTATCTTTTATATTAAGCATTGGAACATCAGGGGGGACATCTGTTTTTTCGATAGATGAATCTTCTTCTTTTTTATCTTCTTCTTTTTTATCTTCGATTTTCACATTCTCATTACCGCTGGAATCATCATTAGTTTTTTTGTCTGTATCGGAGCAAGAAACAAGGAATAAAAAACTAATAAGCAACAATAAAACCGTTAAGAATTTTAAAAAGTTTTTCATAGCTAACCTCCTCGCATCAGTAAGGGTAGTATACTAAATATAATTATATCCCATATACTCCTCCCCCAACTACATAGATTTTCAAACACTATATATTTTTATGTAGCTAACTTAATCCTACAGTTCACGAAAAAAATTGTAAAAATAAAATCTACTCTTTAGGATTATTTATCGAACCATTAAAAGCTTCCTTTTGAGCTACAGTAAATACCGCTCTATAGGAACTAGCATCTATATTATTCATTGATTTAATCGCTTCTTCAAAATCATCCAAATACTTATCAAATTCGGCTTGGGTATCATCCTTCCCCCTAATTAACCTTATAACATCTGCCCTAAGTTCCTGCAGTGATTCTTCACTACCCGTATAGACCAATCCAATCTCAAATAAAGCCTCTCTAATTGGTTGATTTTGAATATCATCAACATTTAAAAACATTTCACCTTTATCGTCCTTAGATTTAAGCCCAGATTCATAAAAAGCAGTATAGTATAGGTTTTGATAAAGGACCTGCTTTTATCATTTTTAGAATTTTTGAGTGATATTCCTGCAGTGTTTTTTCTGGCATATCAACACCATGACCTATTGCCTCTTCCATCCTAGATTTTAGGGGAGCAGAATCTAGCTCTGAATTGCCATTTGCATCTTCTTTATCTAAGTCACTATTACACCCAGCAAATAAAGCGATTCCCAGTAGTATAACAAATGCGAGTATGTATTCCCTTCTTTTCATATCGTTATCCTCCTAATATCTTAGTTATTAAAGTCATCAATATAAAGAACGTCTAAAATTCACTCCTTTTGACCTTTTCTATTTTAAGATTAATCTGAATTATAAGCATAAAGACCAAATAACAACATAAAACTCCACTTGCTAAAATATTAAAACTTTTATTTGTTGTTTCAGCGCTGGCTATTACAAAGAAGAATATAAAAGGAAGGATGGGATATAGTAACCTAACTTTCCAAGAAGTGTCAGGCTTTATTTCAACAATATCCCCATCTTCAACTTGAATTTTATTGCTCTTATAAAAAATACTGTTTTTTACCTGCAATTTGTT
>PDWI01001868.1_pt1 | contig 32777 bp, 27 predicted proteins | sample 1430891 | NCBI WGS metagenome assembly PDWI01 (sample SAMN01162508, study PRJNA174530) | Oral metagenome, whole genome shotgun sequencing project. | biome: Marine environment; feature: Marine mammal; material: Swab sample of the gingival sulcus; isolation source: swab sample of gingival sulcus... | reverse complement strand
AGCTCAACTTATTTGTGCCTACAGGATATTTGATCCCGAAGTTGACATATCTATATCTACTCGTGAAAGTGCAGCTTTCCGAGATATGGCTATGCATATTGGAGCAACTACTATGAGTGCTGCTTCTAGCACTGAACCTGGAGGATATGCAACTCCTCATAAAGAACTAGAGCAATTTGAAATTAATGATTCTAGATCTGTTAAAGAAATGGCAGAAGCTATACGAAGCAATGGATATGAACCTGTCTGGAAAGACTGGGATGTATGGTTATAAAATATAAGATTTAAAGTATATGAAAAAATTTAAAATTGGATTACTTCCAAAAATTATTATTGCAATCATTCTTGGAATTGTATTAGGACAAATTCTACCACTACAGGGAATACGTGTATTTTCTACTTTTAATAATTTATTTAGTGAATTTCTTAGCTTTTGTATCCCTTTAATTATTCTAGGATTAGTTTGCGTTGCTATTGCAAATATGGGAAAAGGAGCTAAGAAGATGCTTGTTCTAACTGTCCTTATTGCTTATGGAGCAACTTTATTTTCTGGTTTTATGGCTTATGGTACAAGTATTCTAACTTTCCCACATTTAATTAATTTTAAAGACTCTTTGCAAATACTTAGCAATGAAATAAGTGAACCTATCTCATATTTTTCTGTAAAGATCCCACCTCTACTTGATGTTATGACAGCTCTCGTTCTAGCTTTTATGCTCGGGTTAGGTATGTCTGCTTTAGAATCATCTAAATTAAAAGATGTATGTAGTGATTTTGAAAATATTATAACTAAAGTTATAACATCCATAATAATACCTCTTTTACCCCTTTATATTTTTGGAATATTCCTAAATATGACATACACGGGAAAGGTATATAGTATTATCGTTGTATTTATAAAAATTATTGGTGTTATATTTTTACTTCATATTCTCCTCCTACTATTACAATTTATAATTGCTGGGATTGTTGCTAAAAAGAATCCTTTCAAACTTCTTTGGAATATGTTACCAGCATATTTCACCGCTTTAGGAACTCAGTCATCAGCAGCAACTATTCCTGTAACAATTGCTCAAAGTAAAAAAAATGGAGTAAAAAATGAAGTAGCTAGTTTTGTTGTTCCTCTTTGTGCAACCATACACCTTTCTGGAAGTACTCTAAAAATAGTATCTTGTGCAATTGCTTTAATGATGATGTTAGGAATGCCCATTGAAGTAAATCAAATTGCAAGTTTTATATTTATGCTAGGTATTACTATGATTGCTGCCCCGGGTGTTCCTGGTGGTGCTATTATGGCTTGTCTTGGGATCTTAAGTTCTATATTGGGATTTGATGAAAACTCCCAAGCTCTAATGATAGCTCTTTATATTGCAATGGACAGTTTTGGTACAGCCTGTAATGTTACTGGAGATGGTGCAATTGCTGTGATTATGAATAAAATAACAAAAAAAGATAGCTAAGGCATCTTTTAATATTTTCTTTCTATTTCTTAAAATAAAAAATCCTTTTCTTGAATTCCAAGGAGAGGATTTTTTAGTTTTAACAACAATATCAAATCCTTTCAAGCCTTAATTTAAAATATTTTAATTATTTTTGACACTATTGTTTGATAAATATAAATAAAAAAAGAAATGAAGAAACTACTATTTTGGGGAGGAGTATTTTTTTACTTATTTCTCTCATTACCACTATTAGGACAAGAAATTGTTCTAAAAACTGTATATAAAACGGACAAAGTAAAATTTAAAGATTTTGCCGTAAAAATTAGAGCTCCTAAACAAAGTACATTTTATATAAATTATGGAGATGGAACTGGAGTTAAACAAAAATATGGTAGTGGACAACTTGAATCTATTTTTTATGATTTTGCAGATATGGATAAAAATCCAGAACACACAGTTACTTTTTATGGAACAGAATTTATTGATTTTATTGTAATTAGCAATAGAGAAGTTACAGAATTAAAAGTAAAAGACTGTAATGAACTTGTCAATTTTTCTTGTGCAAATAGCAAACTTAAAGAATTAGATCTTAGTAAATGCTCTAAACTTAAATCTCTTATTTGTAATAATAATGAAATTGCATCTTTAAAAGTCCCTAAAGGATTAACTACTTTAAGATTTTCTCATAACCGCCTTTTTCTTGAAGATTTTCCTCAACAAGAGAAAAATACAAACTACTATTATTCTCCTATGCGTCCTGCATTTCTTTCTGACAAGAAAATAAATGGATTGAGTATTGATCTATCTCAAATGCTTTATTTTCAAGGAGTAAAAGAAAAAACAAAATCAACTTTTAAATGGTATTATTTTGATGGAAAAGGAACGAATGCAGATCCTCAATTACTAATCCCCTCTTCAATGTATAAAGAAAATAATGGACTATTTACTTTTTTTGAAAATCCTAAAAAACCAATTTATTGTGTTGTTGAAAATAAAGCTCTCCCCTATTTAAATAACATAAATGATCAATATGGCATTATGCCTATTGAACTCAAAGAAAAAAATAAAGCATTGTCTCCTGTACACTTTTCATTTACAACGGATAAATTTACAACAGATGGACTTCCTTTTACAATATCATTATCTTCCAAAAAAAGTGCAACTCCTTGTATTATTTCTTGGGGTGATGGTTCTAGAGAAGAAATTACTCTTAATGAAAAAGAGAAAACTATAAAACACAACTTTATAAATGCTAAAGTTGACAAAAAACATATTGTAGAAATTCAATGTGCTTCTTTAAAAGAGGTCAACATCCCTGAAATTAGTGGTCTTTTATCTATCAATCCCGTTGAAAAATCTCCCTTAACTCATTTAAAAATTAGTGGAAATAATATAGGTAGTATAGATCTTTCAAGTCTAAAATCTTGTGAAGAAATTTCGGTAAATTCTTGTAATCTATCTCAAATTAAACTTCCTAATGATGCTCCTTTAAAAAAACTTTCTTTAAAAATTAATAAAATTGAAAGTATAGACATATCTCACTTCAAGGATTTAGAGTTCTTAGATATTTCTTTTAATAAACTCAGAGAAATCGATCTAAAAAATCTTTCTAAACTCAAATCTATAAATTTAAAAAATAATTTAATCCAGACTTTTCAACTCGGAGTCAATCTTTCTCAATTAATATTTCTAGATTGCTCTTTCAATGCTATACCAATGTATGCTCTTCCTGAAAAAGGAAATCTTAAAACCTACATATATGCTCCTCAAAAATCGTATGCTATTCCTAAAGAAGATATTAAAGGAATGGTCGTTGACTTATCTAAATTTCATACTCTAAAAGGAGTGGCAAATAAAAATAAAGAAACAAGCTTTATTTGGTTGCATGCAAATGATGAATCTTTATTTGTTATAAAAGGCGTACATTATGATGAAAATAAAGGAAAATTCACTTTTAAATTAAAAGAAAAAACTGAAACTTTTTGCGTAATGCAATCAGAAGCTTTTCCTGCTCTTGCTGGAACAAAAAAAGGATATAGAACCTATAAAATAACAATTGATCCTGAAAATGGTATCACTCAAAATAAAAAGATAAAAAATGATCAGGAGCTTGTTCTAAAATCAAATTCAGGAAAAATTCGTATTCTCTCTTCCTCAAATACTCTTGCTCAGATTTATGATCTAAATGGAAGATGTATTATTAAAAAACAGCTTATAAAAAATAGGGAAAATGAGATACCTTTAAATCCTGGAATTTATTTATTTAAAACAAGCAATGCTGCTTCTTTTAAATTTATTGTCAAATAGATAAAGCTATTTTTCGCAACAAAAAAGCCAGCTTACAATTTATGTAAGCTGGCTTTTTTATAATGAGCAATGAAGCTTATCTAATAATAAAACGATAACACTTATCTTTTATTACTAGTATATATACTCCTTTAACTAAATCACGGACATCCATACTTAGCTTACCATCTTCATTTAATCTTTCTATCTTAACACAAGTTCCCATAGCATTAAAAACACGAATAGTTTCATTTCTTAATGACGTATTGATGTTAAGATAATCTGTCGTAGGATTAGGATAAAATACGATATCATCTCGAAGTATTTCTTTTACAAATGTTCCCTTTCCTGTATACTCTTTTTTGGGTGTTCCTTCTCTTTCTATATAGAAAGTCTTCCAACCTTTCTTGCCTAAAGCTTTCACTTGCTCTGATGTACACTCATTCTTTTCATAAGTACTCGTACTATTAAATACAATGAACTCAGCATTTTCTTTAATATCCCATGAAGGTAAAGATGCAATTAATTTATCTAAGCCTTCACCTTTTAATCGATTATCATAACACCACACCTCTTTTAAATTAACATTTGCTGAAAAATCAATTGTTTCTAAGAGATTATAAGAAGTCCAAACAAGATTTAATTTAGGATTTTTACTAAAATCAATTGTCTTTATTGGATTAGCTTGACAAAGAATTTGATTAAGCTTTGGATTTTTACTTAAGTCTATTGTACTAATACCTGTCTTACCACACCATAATACAGTGAGTTCGGGAAAAATATCTACTTTCAGCGTTTTTAAAGGATTACCATTACAAGCAAGTTTTTCCAACTTAAATGATTTTGAAATTCCTAAATCAACAATCTTATTATCTCCACAAGAAAGAACTCTTAGATCTGGATTTTTCGTAAAATCTAACTTCGTCAACAAGTTATTATAACAAAGGACTTTGGTTAACTTCGGACAATTTTCAACATTTAATTCTGTTAATTTATTATACTCACATAAAATTCTTTCTAGATTAACATTTTTACTAAGATCTAATGTTCTAATTTCATTTAGAGGGCAACTTAAACTCTTTAATGTTAAACATTTACTTACATCTAACATTGTAATTCCAGCAATACCACAATCTATAACCTGAATTTTGCCTCCTATTTCTACTTTTGAATTCGTAAGCTTATAAGTGCTTGCAGCTCCATCTACAAATTTTCCCTCTAGACCTTTTATTGTAACATTTTCTCCAGAGATTGTCAATTGGATTTTATCGCCTATTTTTTTATTTGTAGTAAAAACTATTGCTGTATTTTCTGCAACAACAACATCTCCACTACCTTCATAATCTAAACGATCTCTATGTTTACCATTAAAATCTTTTACAAGCCAATCTAATTTCTTAGCTTTTTCAACATCTGATTTGGTACAAACATTACCCTCTTTTGGATTTTTCCCATTAACAACAACAATTTCCCCTTCGGCAGCTCTTGTGTTTACGACTTGACCATCTAAACTTCTCAAAGAAGAAATAAAATCTGTCATAGCCTTTCCCTTTATTTGATTACTATAACAAGAAATTCTAACAATCTTTTTATTCTGAGATAAATCTAAAGATGTTAAATTGTTTTTATGACAATTTACTTTTAATAATTCTTTATTACTCTTTAGATTTAATTCCTTCAGTTCACATTCTGAAACATCTAATACTGCAAGATTTTTTAATGGTGATACATCTATAGAAGATAGAGGGTTTACTCCTATATCCATCATTTTTAGATTAACATTCTTAGATAAATCAATATTGGAAATCTTATTTCTATAACAAGCTAAGACCTGTATTTCAAGATTCTTGCTTAAATCAAGTGCCTTTAATTTATTCCCAAAACAATTTAAGCCTCTTAATTTTATATTATCCTCCAAATTAAGAGATTCTAATTGATTAAAAGAACAAGATAATAAGCCTAAGTTTGCCTTACCCTTTAAATCTAGCTTTTTAATTTTATTGTTATTACAATCCAATGTAATTAAATCATCACATCCTGTGATATTTAATTCGCTAATATTCTGATTATAGGCACAATTAAACGTTTGAAGTTTTTTATTCTTCGATAAATCTATTGTTCCTTCTAATCTATTAAACATCATACTGACGGTTTTTAATGAAGGACATTGACTTAGATCTATTGTTTTTAATTGGTTAAAATAAAAATTTAATGAAGTTAAATTAGTACATCCTGTAAAAGTTGCTTTTTCAACTTTTGCCATTTTTGCCTCTAACTCCAAAATATCTCCTTTAAAAGAAATGGTTGAACTGGAAAGAGTAAATGTACTATTCTTTCCATTATTCCATGTTCCAGTTGCCCCTTCTACAACAAGTTCTCCTTTTGCTTTAATTACTAAGGTTACCTTGTCTCCTGGAGATTTTGCCAACTTTAAATCAATCTTTGCTTGAGCAAATGAAGACATCACAGTTGACAGAAATAATAAAAATACTGTCGTTGACAAATAAAGAAACTTTTTCATCATATTTCTACAAATATTAACCAAGGAAGAATTTTTCTATGTGTAAGATCTCTCTTCCTTTTCTAGAAATCTTACAGAAGACAAATATATCATATTTTAACAAAAAACTTCAACTTTTTAATAAATGTTTTAATATTATTTTAATAATTATGCAAAATATCAAAAAACACAAAATATTTATATCTCTCTTAAAAAAAGAAATTCTTATTTATATTTAGATATATTATCTAAAATTTCTTACTTTAATTTTTAAGTTTGAAACATAAAAAATCTCTAACTAGATTTAGAAATTTGGCTAGTTAGGAAACAAGAAAATCCTAATTAGATTTTTTACTTATTTCTATAATAAATTCTTTGTCTCCTTTATAATAAGTACCTTTGTAAAAGCCATACTTATAAAGATTTATGATAAAAAAAAATAATAGACTACGATTGAAATACTTATTCCTTTTTTGCTGCTTATCAATACTCTTTTTCAGTACTCATTTAAATGCTCAAAATAGAGACCTCAAATTAAAGGAATTTGCTATAAAAAGAATTCCTCTTATAAAACAATCTTCTTGGGATAGTATCTTCTCTTCAAGAAAGACTTTAAGTTTTTCAATTAAAAATAAACTTAAAGAAACTGTTACTATTAAAAGAATTAAAAATAGAGGCTTAAAAATAGAACTAGGAAATGCTTTTATTGATGAGATTGCCCTTCTTGATTATAAGGATGAAACTATAATTTGTCATATACATACTCTTTTAAGTCCTTTTTCCATAAGTCAGATTTCTTTTTGGAAAAATCAATCTACTCCTATCCCCAATCAAGACCTATTTCCTAATTTAGATTTTCGCAATTTTCTTATCTTAAAAAAGAGAAAAGCAAGTAAAAATCTTGAACTCAAAAAAGATCTAGATGAATTTCCAATTTCATATCACTTTTCAAAGGATTTAAAAAAAATCTCCGCTAGAATTGATTATAGAGCTCTACTTACAGAAGAATATAAAAAGAAGCTTCTCGAACTTTATTCTCTTCAAACAATAAATTTATATTGGAAAAACAATAAATTTCAAATAAAATAATGATTTCTTCTACTTTTAACTTTATTAAAAAAATACCCTCTATCATAAAAAAACGTCAATTTTTATTCTCCCTATTATTTCTTATATTCTTTTTCTTAATTGGAACTATAATACTACTTAAGCAATATGCTAGTCTTGAAAAAGAAAAAGAAGAATTTATTGCTTTAGAAAAAGAAAAAATAAAAGATGAACTAATCGATTTACAATCAGAATACGGATTTCAACTAAAAAAAATCCAGAAAAAATCAGGATATGGAGAGCAATTCATCCATTTATCTAGTGAAAATCTATTAGAAGAGTTAGGTGCTGAAAAAGCTAAAGTTGAAAGGCTTTCTGAAGAGTTAAAAGCCAATAAAAATATCAGTTCAAAAAAAATCAAGAAATTATCGAATGAAGTTCGTTCTTTACGCAAAGTTTTACGAAGCTACATCATACAGGCTGATTCTCTTCAACAAATAAATCTAAAACTACAAAAAGAAAATTCTCTAGTTAAAAAGAACTTTCAAAAAATCAAAAAAGAAAGTCTAATTTTAAAAAAAGAAAGGAATGACTTATCTTCTCAACTTGCGATTGCATCTTTACTTCAAGCAGACAATATAAAGTGTGAAACTTTAAATAAAAGAGGGCGAAGAACCCGACGCTTAAGTAAAATTAGAAGCATAAAATTTTCTTTTTCAATTAAAGAAAATATAAGTGCTAAAAAAGAAGATATAATCATAGGCTTATACATTGTAAATCCTTTGGATCAATCTATTTTCTCTTCAGGAAAAAAAATATCCTATGAAGGCAAGGAGCTTTATACAAATGTCTATAAAAAGATATTCTATGGTGGAGAAAAAACGGAAGTTACTATTTACTGGAATATTAATGAAAGTCTAATAAAAGGAACCTACAATATATATATTTTTGCAAATAATAAAATTATTGGAGAAAAAAGTGTTACCTTAGAGTAAAATGGATGAAAAAGACCTATTCAATATGAATATAAAATCAGAATCTGAAAATTTATTTTCTGCCGATGATTTCTCTTTTTTAGAACAACATGAGATTTCTCCAAAAGAAGCCTATTCTCAAATTGAAAAGATACGAGATCTAGGACATTTTCCCGTCATTGAAGCAAGTGCTAGTCTTGAAAAGGGAATTTATCTACTTTCTCAAAAAGATCGACTTTATTTTCTTAAGAAATGGGAAGCTTACTGTATGTTGCCAGAACATAAAATAATTAAGTTTGTACCTGCTTCTGGAGCTGCTTCTCGGATGTTTCAAGATTTATTCCCTCTCTTAGAAAAGAAAAAAGAATATACTGACCTTCAGGACTTAACTGAAGAACAGCAGATCTTCTATAAAAACATTGAAAACTTTGCTTTTTTTGGAGAACTTAGTGAAGCGTGTTTAAGATTTCAATGGCAAACAATCCACAAACTTCTAGAACTAAACAAATTCCTCCAAATAACCCAATCCCTATTAACCAATAAAGGATTAAATTATGGGAACTTACCCAAAGGGCTTATTCCTTTTCATAAATATCCTAATAAAGAGACTAGAACTCCTGTTGGAGAGCATTTAGCTGAAGCTGCTCTATATCTAAAGAATTTTGAGGGAAAAGCTCATATTCATTTTACTGTTGCAGAAGAACATCTATCTCTCTTTAAAAGCTTTGCTGATCGAGAACGAAAAAAAATTGAGGATACTTTTGGTGTTTTACTTGATATTTCTTTTAGTTGTCAAAAAAAATCTACACATACTCTCGCTTTAGACAAAAATCATCACCCCTTTCATTCTGAAGAGGGGAAACTTCTATTAAGACCTGGAGGACATGGCTCTTTAATACAAAACCTAAATGAATTAAAAGGTGATGTAGTATTTATTAAAAACATAGACAATGTAACTCCCGATCACTTAAAAAGTGAAACGATACTATACAAGAAACTTCTAGGAGGCATCTTAGTAACAATTCAAGAAAAAATCTTCCAATATCTTAAGATATTAGAAAAAAATAAAGTATCAAAAAATCAATTAGAAGAAATAATTGCTTTTTTAGAAAACACTCTTTGTACAAATATTCCTCAAAAAGATATTCTTGGAGAAACTGAACTAATTGAGAGACTCTTTAATAAATTAAATCGTCCTATTAGAGTCTGTGGGATGGTTCGAAATCAAGGAAAAGCTGGAGGAGGACCCTATATTGTCAAAGAACCTGATGGTAGTACTTCTCTTCAAATTTTAGAAGAAAACCAAATTAATAAAGAAGAAGAGAAGACTCGATTAATATGGGAAAATAGCACATTCTTTAATCCTGTTGACATCATCTGTTCCTTTAAAAATTATAAAGGAAGCTTCTTTGATTTAAATAAATATATTAATAATAATTATTATTTTGTTTCTCAAAAAGACTATAAAGGAGAACTTATTACTATACTTGAAAGACCAGGGCTTTGGAACGGAGCTATGTATGACTGGAACACTCTATTTATAGAAGTCCCAACAGAAACCTTTACCCCTGTAAAGTCTGTTACGGATCTTCTTCTATTTTCTCATAAAAACATTAATCTAGAATAAACTAAAAATTATATAATTATGACAGCAAAAAATGAAATTACTCTTCGCATAGAGAACCTTCGAAAAGTAATGAAAGAACATAAAATAGATGCTTACATCTTACCAAATAGCGATGGACATCTCAGTGAATATACTCCTGAATATTGGAAAGGAAGAACTTGGATTTCTGGATTTAATGGTTCTGCTGGAAGCATTCTAATCACCTTAAATAAAGCTGGACTATGGACTGACTCTCGCTACTTCTTACAAGGAGCTGCACAACTAGAGGGGACTCCTATAGAGCTTTTTAAAGAAGGTGTTAGTGGCGTTCCTTCTATGGAAGAGTTCTTAGCAAAAGAACTTCCCCAAGGAGCAGTTGTAGGTTGTGATGGGAACTGCTTTAGTAGAGCAAGTATAGAAGCCTTAAGTTCTGCTCTTAAACCTTTTGACATATCTGTAAATTCGGATTATGATTTACTTATTGATATATGGAAAGATCGTCCTGAAATCCCTAAAACTCCATTCTTTGAACACCCTTTAAAATATTCTGGAGAAAACACTTCTGAAAGAATTCCTCGTGTAATTTCTGAATTAAAAAAGAAAGGAGCAAATACAACTATTATCACTACTTTAGATGAGTTAGCTTGGATATTTAATATTAGAGGTTGTGATGTTGAATGTAATCCTGTTGGAGTTGGTTATGGATTTATAAGTGAAAACGAAGCTATTCTTTTTACATTTGAAGAGAAAATAGATGAAAACCTTAGTAATAATTTACTAAAACAAGGGGTTAAAATTCTTCCTTATCATAATATTTTTGAATACATTGCTTCTCTTGATAAAAAATCAAAAATATTTATAGACAAAAATAGAATGACGCAACGTATATTTGAAAATATCCCTTCACATTGTACTCTTATAGAAGGGCTTTCTATTGTCACCTTGCTTAAATCTTATAAAAATCAAACAGAAATAAAGGGGGAAAGAGCATCTATGATTAGAGATGGCGTTGCTCTTACACGTCTTTTTAAATGGCTCGAAGAAACTCTTGCCAAAGGAGAGACGCCTGATGAAGTAGAAGTTGCTGAAAAACTTACAGGTTTTGCAGCTCTTGACAAAATGTATGTCGGAGCTAGTTTTGACACCATCTGTGGATACAACGATCACGGAGCAATTGTTCACTATAAAGCAGAAAAATCAACAGCTCACAAACTACAAAATAAAGGGGTACTACTTCTTGATAGTGGGCGTCAATATTTTGATGGGACAACTGATATTACTAGAACTATAGCTTTAGGACCAGATACACCAGAACCTCAACTAATCAAAGACTACACACTTGTTTTAAAAGGACACATAGCAATTGCTACAGCAACTTTTCCTGAAGGAACGAGAGGTAATCAATTAGATATACTTGCCAGAAAAGCTCTTTGGGATGAAGGACTTTCATTTGGGCATGGTACAGGACATGGAGTCGGCATATTCTTAAATGTACACGAAGGTCCTCAAAACATACGCACAGATAATAATCCTACCCCTATGGCAATAGGTACATTCTCTAGTAATGAACCAGGAATGTATCGATCAGGAAAATATGGAATACGTATTGAAAATTTAATTATAACAAAAGAGAAAATGCAAACAGAATTTGGTAAGTTCCTAGGATTTGAAACGCTAACTCTTTGTTATATGGATAATCGTCTTGTTGACAAGACTCTTCTTACTGAAAAAGAAATTAATTGGTATAATGCATATCAAAAAGAAGTTTTTGACAAACTTTCTCCTTACCTTTCTTCGGAAGAGAAAGACTGGCTACAAGAAAAAACTAGAACTATTTAATCTATGAATTATACCATTCTTCCTATATGTGGATTTACTCCCCAAATTGGAGAAAATTGTTTTATCGCTGATGGAGTTAGACTAATTGGAGAAGTCATTATTGGTAATAATTCTAGTATATGGTTTAACTCTGTTTTAAGAGGAGATGTTGGTCGTATTGAAATTGGCGAAAATTCTAATATTCAAGATGGATGCTCTTTACATACTATGTATAAAACCTCTTCCATAAAAATTGGAAATTTCGTTTCAATTGGTCATAACGCAACCTTGCATGGACCAATTATTCATGATTTTGCATTAATTGGTATGGGAGCAACTCTTTTGGACAATGTTGAAGTTGGAGAAGGTGCTATTGTTGCTGCAGGTTCTGTTGTTTTGTCTGGAACCAAAATAGAGCCTTATACTTTGTATGGAGGCTATCCTGCGAAATTCATTAAGAAACTTGATAGAAAACAAAAAAACTCTATGAATTTTCAGAATGCAAAACACTATGTAGAATATGCCGAATGGTATTTAAATCCTTCTAAGATTCATACTAGAGATGTTAAAAATAAATAATAATAAAATAATATGAAATTTTTTATAGATACTGCCAACCTAAATAGTATCGAAGAAGCTAACAAATTAGGTGTCCTAGATGGTGTTACAACCAATCCTTCTTTAATGGCTAAAGAAGGTATTAGTGGGGAAGAAAAATGTAAAGAACACTATCTAAAAATCTGTAATATTGTTGATGGAGATGTTAGTGCTGAAGTATTAAGTACTGAATTGTCAGAAATGCTTCGAGAAGGGAGAGATTTAGCAGCTTTACATCCTAATATTGTTGTAAAAGTTCCTGCTACAGAAGATGGAATAAAAGCTATTCGTCAATTTAAGAGAGAAGGTATTAGAACTAACTGTACTCTAATATTTAGTCTTGGACAAGCTCTTCTTGCAGCTAAAGCTGGAGCAAATTATGTTTCTCCTTTTGTAGGACGAATTGATGATATTAGTGGTGCTGGGATTGGGCTTATTGAACAAATTGTAAAAGTTTTTCGCTATTACAATTATAAAACTGAAGTTCTTGCTGCTAGTATTAGACATACTCGTCATGTAATCGAATGTCTTGAAGTTGGTGCAGACGTCGCTACTTGCCCATTAAATGCTATAAAAGGCTTACTAAAACACCCTTTAACGGACAATGGTCTAACTGCATTTTTAGAGGATCAAAAAAGAGTTTCAAATTCTTAGAATTTGATTGCTCTTCATTTAAGGAATTGTAAAGAGAAGTCATGCTCTCTTTACAATTCCTAAGTTATATTTTTATTAATTCTCTACTATCTCTTTATATGGATTATAATCAGAAAAAACAACTTGAAATAGACATTCGACACCTACGTATAGCACGTATATGGGCTGAAAACTCTTATTGTAAAAGACGCAAAGTGGGAGCTATTATCGTAAAAGACAATATGATTATTTCTGATGGATACAATGGAACTCCTTCTGGCTTCTCTAATATCTGTGAGGATGAAGAAAATAACACATTCCCCTATATTTTACATGCAGAAGCTAATGCTATTACTAAAGTTGCAGCCTCTACCAATAATTGTACAGATGCAACCATATATACAACTGCATCACCTTGCCTTGAATGTGCTAAGCTAATTATTCAAAGTAAAATAAAAAGAGTTGTGTATTGTGAAGAGTATAGACTCTCTGAAGGTGTTGAACTTTTAAAAAAGGCTAATATTATAATTTCTTTTATTCCTATTAATAATTAAATAAGAATGAAAAAGACATCTTTCAAAAATCTAATCTATATACCTCTTTTTATTCTTGGCATAGCTGTTGGCTATTTTTTTATAACTTTTCATCCCCAAAGCAAACAAAAAGATTTAAGATATATCTTTGACCTCATTTCTAATTATTATGTTGACACTATTGATATAGACAATCTTGAAAAAGAGCTTATTCCTATTGTTTTAGAAAAACTAGATCCACATTCTCGCTACATTCCCCGTAAAGAAAGCGATCTAGAAAATGAAAGACTTAATGGAGAATTCTTTGGTATTGGTGTAACATTTAACACTATAATAGATACACCTGTTATTATTAATGTTCTTCCCTCTAGCCCTAGTGAAAGAGCTGGGCTTAAATCTGGAGATCGTTTAATTATGGCTGACAGCACTTCTCTTACTCGAGACGGTCTTAATGCAGATTCTGTCCGAAACATTTTATTAGGGGCTTATCATTCTATAGTTTCTCTAAAAATTATAAGAAAAGATTCTATATTTACAACGCCTATAATAAGAGATATTGTTCCTATTAAAAGTGTTGATGTCTCACACATGCTAAGTTCTTCTACTGGTATTATTCGCATTACTCAATGGGGAGCGACAACCTTTAATGAAATAATTTTGGCTATTTCTCAGCTTGAGGCAAAAGGAATGAAAAAATTAATCCTAGATCTTAGAGATAATTCGGGTGGATACCTTGATGCATCTGTACAAGTTGCAAATCTATTCTTAAAAAAAGGAGACTTAATTGTCTATACTAAAGGTAAGGCTTTTGCTCAAGAAGAGTTTAGAGCAAATGGATTAGGGAATATGCAAAAAACACCATTAGTAATACTTGTTAATGAATTATCTGCTAGTGCTAGTGAAATTTTTGCAGGAGCTATGCAAGATCACGATCGTGCAACAATTATCGGACGTAGAACTTTTGGTAAAGCTCTTGTCCAAAAACCTTTTTACCTACCTGACAGTTCGCAAATTAGACTAACTATAGCTCGATATTATACTCCTTCAGGAAGGTGTATTCAAAAAAAATATACTTTAGGAGATCTAACTTCCTACCAGAATGATCTTATAAATCGTTACAAATCAGGAGAAGTTTTTGACAAAAAAACAAAAAAAGATAAAGGGCTTAAGCAATTTAAAACGGACTCAGGAAAGATTGTTTATGAGCATTCAGGAATAAGTCCTTCTATCATTATCCCAATAGATAGCCTCGGGGTTAATCAATATTATATAAATATACTTCGAAATCAACTAATTAATGAATTTGCATTTCACTACGTAGATAAGAACAGAGAAACTCTAAATAAATTCAGAGATTTTCATTCTTTAAATCAATATTTTATTAAAGATAAAAGTATAATTAAACAATTTTTAGTTTTCACTAAGTCAAAAGGAATTCCTTATAAAGACAAAATGTTTAATGAAGCAAAATCTCTAATTCAACGAGACCTTTTTGCAAGTATTGCTTCTTACCTATTAGGAACAGAAGCTTCTTATCTCTTTTTCCATCAAGAGGATCAAGCTATTAAGAAAGCTCTAAAAGTATTAAATCAAGAAAGCAAATAATATGAAATCTATAAAACAAAATATTCGAGAAGCTATAAGAACAATTAATAAACTTACTCTAGACAAAGAAGCTTATAATGAATTATCATCATTGATTTGTGCTAAAATTGAAAATTTAGAAATCTGGAATTCTGCCAATAAAATAGCTCTCTACTCTGCTCTACCTGATGAGCCATCTCTACAACTTCTATTAGATAAATATTCTTCTTCAAAAGAATTGTATTTACCAAAAATTCTAGACGACTCTTTAAATATGCAATTCTTTCGCTACTATAATCAAGATTTAGGAATTGGAAAATACGGAATAAAAGAACCTCCCTCTAGTTCTGAAATGATAAATGGTAAAGACTTAGATTTAATAATCGTTCCAGCTGTAGCTTTCACAAAAGAAGGGAATAGACTTGGACGAGGCAAAGGGTTTTATGACAAATATCTTCAAGATCTTGATGTTTTTTGTTTAGGAGTAACATTTCCCTTTAGAATTCTCCCATCTCTTCCCAAAGAACCTTGGGATCGTTGTATGAACTTAGTCTTAGAAATCTAATAAAAAAGCAGTCATAATAAATATGGCTGCTTTTTTATTCTTCCAAAAGTTAAGGAAATTTTGGATACTTTTTAAAATTGGGCTTCCTTTTTTCTAAAAATGCAGTTTTTCCTTCTTGAGCTTCATCTGTTAAATAATAAAGCATCGTTGCATCTCCTGCCAATTCTTGAATTCCAGCTTGTCCATCTAACTCTGCATTGAGTCCAGCTTTTATCATTCTTAATGCTAAAGGACTAAGTTGCATCATTTCTTCAGCCCATTGCACATATTCGTCTTCTAATTTTTCTAAAGGTACAATGGTATTAACCAGTCCCATTTCTAGAGCCTGTTTTACATCATATTGTCTACACAAAAACCAAATTTCTCTTGCTTTTTTTTGACCAACGACTCTAGCTAGATAGGAAGAGCCAAAACCAGCATCAAAACTTCCCACCCTTGGTCCTGTCTGTCCAAAACGAGCATTATCCGAAGCTATAGTTAAATCACAAACAACATGCAATACATGCCCACCTCCTATAGCAAAGCCATTTACAGCGGCAATAACGGGCTTGGGTAAAGAGCGAATTTGCTTTTGTACATCTAAAACACTTAAACGAGGCACTCCATCTTTATCGATATATCCACCTCGTCCTTTTACATTCTGATCTCCTCCTGCACAAAAAGCTTTATCTCCAGCTCCTGTAATTACTACAACACTTATATCTGATTCTTCTCTGCAAATTCTAAGAGCATCACTCATCTCTAATGTTGTGGTTGGAGTAAATGCATTACGATAACGCTCTCGGTTTATTGTTATCCGAGCAATTCCATTATAATAATCAAAAATAATATCTTCATATTCTCTGATTTTTGTCCAATTTCTTGTATTCATATTTTTCTATTTATTGTTTTTCATATATTCTTGATAAACTTGAGCATCTTTTTCTAAATCTGTAAAAACCTCTACAAGCAATGGCTGTTCCAATTCTTGCTCTGATGTTAAGATGGGCAAAGCCTCTTCTAAACTTTCTAAATCTACAACTTTTTTATACTCTAGTCCCTGTTCTTTTGCCCAACTCTCTGCTGTGCAAGTATGAGGAGTTGTAATAAATGCCTTAGATTCCTTTGTCATCTCTAAACCTTTTATCGTATAAAAGATTTCCCCCCCAGCATTATTCAATAGTAAAATTCTCATATTGGGACGAATGTGTCCTGACCATAGAGAATTCATATCATAAAAAAAACTTAAATCACCCAAAATTAGAAAATTTATTTTTCTTGAATAAAATGCATAGCCTAAAGCTGTTGACAAGGAACCTTCTATTCCGCTTGTTCCTCGATTTCCCTGAATTTCCACCTCTGCAGGAACTTTAAAACACTGAGCATAACGAACGGATGAACTATTTCCTAAATGCAAACACGAATTTAAAGGTATACGTTGTAAAAACTCCCCTACAACCTTTAGTCCTGAATAATCTAATAATTTGAGATTATACTCCCTTTTAGAGTACAATTCCCACATTTGTTGAAAATCATCAGAAGTCGAAGTTATTGGGGATAAATAGTCTGCAATATATTCAAAAAACTCAAATGGATCTGCTTCTACAATTGTAGTTAAGACTCCAAATAAATCCATTACTTCTCCCTCTTTAGAAATATGCCAATGTTCTTTAGGAGGATAGGTTCTTAAATATTCCTTTAGTTGTTTTGATACTATATGCCCTCCATAAGTTATAACTAAATCGGGACGTAAATTTTCTTTTTGCTTATCTGAAAATGTTGCTAATAATTTATCAAAATTCTGTATTGGCTCTTTAGGTGTTGTTCTATTCGCTAAATTTTCGGCAAAAAACACAAAATGCTTATTTAGATTTTTCGCACTTTTCTTATCAAAAAGATAAATACAATTCATCTGACCAACAAGTACTAACTTCCTTTTAAACGAATTTAATTTTTCTTTTAGAATTGATAAATCTGCCCTATACTCGCTTATGCCTTCATAACGTTCTATCTTTCTTTCTTTTGGCAAAGCTGTCTCTGAAAAATTAAAAAGAGGTGTAGAAATTGGGACATTTATATGAACTGGACCTTTACTTCTATGATGACTTGCTAAAATTGCTTCATTAATTAAACGATTATTATATAGGGAATCTTCTTTTGTTTTTATCTCTGGTAAATGAACTGACATTTTAACCATTGGCTCAAAAACATTTTCTTGCCTAATTGTTTGCCCATCTCTTTGTCCTATCCATAATTCAGGTCTATCTGCTGATAATACAATTAATGGAACTTCTTGATAGTAAGCTTCTGCAACCGCAGGATACAAATTTAACACTGCACTACCTGAGGTACAACAAACAACAACTGGACTTCCTATTTGTAAGGCTAATCCTAAGGCAAAAAAACCAGCACTTCGTTCATCTGTCATAGAATAACAACTGAAATAGGGAATAGAACTAAATGTTTGTATTAATGGAATATTTCTACTACCTCCACATAAAACTATTTTATTAATCTTGTGTTCTTTTAATAGAGCAACCAATTGTAATACTGTCTTTTTATCTGATAACATTATTTTTCTTCAATTTTATTTAAGACTCTACGCATAACATCCATTTTTCGTTCTGTTTCCAAGAATTCTTCTTTCAAATCTGATTCTTCTAACAAACCTCCTCCAGCATATAAGGTTAATTTCTTGTTTTTTATATTTACACATCTAAGATTTACATACAAATGGGAAATCTCTTCTTTATTAAAATTACCAACAAGACCAGAATAATAGTTTCTAGAGCAAGTTTCATTTTTTCGAATAAATTCATAACTTTCCTTTTGAGGCAAACCGCAGACTGCAGGTGTAGGAAATAAATCCTTTATTAGCAATGAAATATCTTTTGCATTTTTTAATTGAAAAGAAAAATTTGTCTTCAAATGAGCTATAGAATTTATACGAAAAGAATGGACGTTTTCTTCCTTAATATTTGTAGAGTATTTTTCTAGCGTTTTTCTAATAAAATCTGTAACAAGAGATTGCTCCTCCTTATTCTTTTGAGACCATTTAATACTTCCCTCTCCCTCTTGAACTTGAGTCCCCGCTAAAGAGGTTGTCTCCCAATTAAGATCTTTACCTAGTAAGAATAATTCAGGAGAAGCTCCTAACCAAACACCTATCTTAGGTGTATAAGCTATGTAAGTATATGCACTGGGATAAGATGCTAACATTTTTATAAAAATCTCTGACAATTTCAGGTCTTGTTTTACCTCTTCTATAGACTCTCTTGCCAAAACTATCTTTTTGAAATTCTTCGAAGATAATTTTTCTTTAAATAAAGAAAAATCACGAATATAAGCTTCACTTATTTGAACATTCTTATTGCTTTCATATTCTTGAATAGTAAAACCATCTTTTAAACTTTCTTTTTGTAATGAGAAACTATTTTCTTCTCTAGGAGAAAACACTAAAATAGGGTTTTCATCTGTTATAAAAAACGGAATAAAAAGAAAACCCGATTTTTTATTTATTTCACCTATCTCTTTACACTCTAATATATCCTCTTTTTTTCCCTTTAATAAAACTAGTTCTTCACTATTAGGGCTATGATAAAGGACAAAAGGAGCTTCTTCTTTGTAATAAAAATCTATTTTGCGAATACAGTCAATCACGTTTCTTCTTAATAATGCTATTGCTAACTCTAACCGTTGCTATCAACTTTTGATTTTTTTGACTAAATAGATCAACATTCCACAAATGAGTCTTCCGTCCACAATGTATCAACTCTCCCTTTGCTATAATAGTATCGCCTATATAAGAAGGGGCTAAATGATTTCCTGCTACTTGTATACCTACGGATATAGAGTCTTGTTCGCACATACAGTTTGAACCTACTCCAGCTACAGTTTCTGCCAATGTTAAAGACGCTCCTCCATGCAAAAGACCGAAAGGCTGACAAGTCTTTGTCTCAACAGGCATAATAGCCTCCACAAGACCTTCTTCTATTTTTGTATAAACTATCCCTAAAGCTTCTATTAGAGTGTCTTTAGATGCTCTGTTTAATTTTTCTAAATTAAAAACCTCTTTTTCTATCATCGTTTATCAAAAAATCATCTTTCTAGATATTTAAACAAAGATAAGTTTTTCTTAAATCATTCAATTTTATTTTCCTCTCTCTACTTATCTTAAATAAAAAATCTAACTAGAGTTCTCTTGTTTTCCTATTTGAGTTTTGTCATTATCTAACTAGATAATTATAGATATATAATATAGAAAAAAAACTAAAATATCTCTTTCCTATTTTGTTAAGGTATTCCTTTGCATTATCTTTGTAAATAGTATATTATTAAGAGATAAAGAGATTTTATTTAAGCAATATCTCATTTTCAAAAAAATGAAAAAAGAATGAAAAAGAAATTCACGGAATACAGCCAATCTAATTTTGCCGAAGTTAATAAAAAGATGCTCTCTATTTGGGAAGAAGAAAATCTTTTTGCTCAATCCTTACATGAAAGAAAAGAGGCTCCTTCATTTATATTTTATGAAGGACCACCTTCAGCAAATGGAATGCCTGGCATCCACCATGTAATTGCTCGTTCTCTAAAAGATATTTTTTGTCGTTACAAAACAATGAAAGGATTTCGTGTAGATCGTCGTGCTGGATGGGATACACATGGTCTTCCTGTTGAGCTAGGTGTTGAAAAGATGCTTGGCATAACCAAAGAAGCTATAGGCAAAACAATCAGTGTTGCGGAATACAATGCTGCTTGTAGAAAGGAAGTTATGAAATATACCGATGAATGGGAAAAATTAACTCAACTTATGGGATATTGGGTGGATATGAAAAATCCTTATATCACTTATGATAATAAATTTATAGAATCTCTTTGGTGGCTTTTATCGGATCTCTATAAAAAAAATCTCCTCTATAAAGGCTTTACAATCCAACCTTACTCTCCAGCTGCGGGAACAGGCTTAAGTTCCCATGAATTAAATCAACCTGGATGCTATAAAGATGTAAAAGACACTGTTTGTACGGCTCAATTTAAAGTCGAAAATCCATATACTGAATGGTTAAATTGGGGAGACTGCTATTTCTTAGCTTGGACAACAACTCCTTGGACTCTTCCCTCAAATACGGCTCTATGCGTTGGACCTTCTATTGAGTATGTTGCTGTTCAGACATTTAATCCTTATACACATATAAAACAAACTGTCCTACTTGGTGCTCCTCGTTTATTGTCCTACTTTGACAAAGATATGGAATGCGAAACTCTTCCTAATGAACTAGATAAAGATGCTAAAAAAATTCCATGGAAAATTGTTGGTAAATATACTGGAGAAGAGCTAAAAGGAATAAAATATCAACAACTCTTACCTTGGATATCTCCTGAAGAAGGGGCTTTTCGCATTATAACGGGAGATTTTGTTACAACTGATGATGGTACTGGAATCGTTCACATTGCTCCAACATTTGGTGCTGATGATAGTCGTGTGGCTCGTCAAAACGGCATCCCATCTCTTCTACTATTAGACAAAGATGGACACGAAAGACCAATGGTTGATCTGAAAGGTAAGTTCTTTGAAATTGAGGAGTTAGACTCTCATTTTGTTGAAACAAAAGTAAATCTCTCAGAATATCAAAACTTTGCAGGAAAATATGTGAAAAATGCCTACTCTCCAACACCTATTGAGGATAAAGAGGCTCTTGATATTGAGATCTGTATCATGCTTAAAAAAGAAAATAAAGCATTCAGAGTAGAAAAATACACCCACAACTACCCTCATTGTTGGAGAACTGACAAACCCATACTTTACTACCCTCTTGATAGTTGGTTTATACGTACAACTAGTAAAAGAGAAGAACTAATTGCTCTTAATAATACTATTAATTGGAAACCTGAATCAACAGGTACAGGACGTTTTGGTAAATGGCTTGAAAATCTCCAAGATTGGAATCTATCTCGAAGTAGATTTTGGGGTACACCCCTTAATATTTGGAGAAGCGAAGATGGATCTGAAGAGATCTGTATATCTTCTATTGAAGAACTCTATAACGAGATTGAAAAATCAATCAAAATGGGAGTTATGAAAGATAATCCGTTCAAAGGATTTGTTGTTGGAGATTATAGCAAAGAGAACTATGATAAAATAGATCTCCATAGACCTGTTGTTGACGATATTATTCTTGTTACAGATAAGGGCAAAAAAATGTTCCGAGAAAAAGACTTAATTGATGTTTGGTTTGACTCTGGTGCTATGCCTTTTGCTCAAGTTCACTATCCTTTTGAAAATAAAGATGCTATTGATAATGGATCGCTTTTCCCTGCAGACTTTATTGCTGAAGGAATAGATCAAACAAGAGGATGGTTCTTTACTCTTCATGCAATAGCGACAATGGTCAAAGGAAATGTTGCTTTTAAAAATGTCTTAGCAAATGGTCTTGTTTTAGATAAAAATGGAAATAAGATGAGTAAACGACTCGGAAATGCTATCAATCCATTTGAAACAATTGAGCAATATGGTTCTGATCCCTTAAGATGGTATATGATTACCAATGCTTCTCCTTGGGATAATATCAAATTTGATTTAGATGGTGTAAAAGAAGTTAGTCGTAAATTCTTTGGAACTCTGTACAACACTTATCAATTTTTTGCTTTATATGCAAACCTCGATGGATTCAATAGTTTTGAAAAAACAGTTGAAGAAAATAAAAGACCTGAAATTGATAGATGGATACTGTCTTTATTACATAGTTTAATTGAAAAAGTAGATCTATATCTAGCAAATTACGAACCCACCAAAGCAGGACGTGCTATTGATGACTTTGTTTCTCTTAACTTAAGCAATTGGTATGTTCGTTTATCTAGAAAACGTTTTTGGGCTGGAGAAATGACAGAGGATAAACTTTCTGCTTATCAAACTCTATTTGAATGTTTAAAAACAGTTGCTCAACTAATTGCACCAATCGCTCCATTTTATGGAGATCAATTATATAGAGATTTAACAGAAAATACTCAATCTGTGCATTTAACTGATTTCCCTAAAGTAAATACTCAACTTATCAACAAACCTTTAGAGGAAAGAATGCAAATTGCTCAAGATTTATCTTCTATGATTTTAGCTCTTCGTAGACGTGTTAATATCAAAGTTCGCCAACCCCTTAGTAAGATTATGCTTCCCGTTTCAAATGAAGAGGAGATTAAACAAATCGAGGGAGTCCGAGAGCTTATTCTTTCAGAAGTTAATATTAAAGAAATCTCTTTTGTAGATGCTTCCGAAAATATTTGGAGTCGTCGTATTAAACCTGATTTTAAAAAACTTGGGCCACGATATGGGAAGATTATGAAATTAATTGCAAAAGAATTTGAATCATTCTCTTCAAAAGAAATATTACAAATTGAGACAGACGGATTTCTTGAATTTTCTATCAATAATGAAAATGTGCGTATAGAACGTTCTGATGTAGAAATAACGGTTGAAGATATTCCCGGTTGGTTAGTTGCTTCTGAAGGAACTAGAACTGTCGCCCTAGATATTACAATTACTCCTGATTTAGAAAAAGAGGGACTAGCTAGAGAATTAATCAATCGTATACAGAATTTAAGAAAGCAATCTGGTTTTGAAGTTAATGATCACATAATTATAGAGATTGAAAAAGGAAGTCCTTTAGATGAAGTTATTCCTATTTTTAAAGAATATATTGCTAAACAAGTTCAAGCAAATTCCATATCTCTTACTGATAAGATTAACTCCTCTACAGAATTAGACTTTGATGATTTTAAATTAAATCTATCAATATATAAAGTTGAAGCCTAAAATTCTTATGTGTAAATCTAAAAAAGCTTACTCCTCTGAACCCAATTACAGTGCAAATCTATTGGTTCAGAGGAATAGGGATTTTCAAGCTTTTATTATTTGGGGTTTGTTTCTGTTACTCCTATTAATAGATCAAGGCATTAAGTTTTGGACAAAACAAACTCTTCTACTTGGGGATGAAATAAAAATATTTGATTGGTTTTCTATTTACTTTGTAGAAAATGCAGGGATGGCTTATGGACTAGAAATCGGGAGCAAGTTATTTCTTTCTATTTTTAGAATAATTGTTATGAGTGCCCTGTGTTTGGGTATTTTCTTTTTATCTCGATCAAAAAAATTTAGTGTCGGATTTTTACTAACACTAGTTATGATTGCTGCAGGTGGTATCGGAAATATTATTGATTGTGCTTTTTATGGCTTAATTTTTTCAGATAGTTCATCCCAAATTGCATCTTTATTCCCTATAGATGGAGGATATGCTCCTTTCCTTGAAGGAAAAGTTGTTGATATGTTCTATTTTCCTCTTATTGATTGTACCTTACCTAATTGGCTGCCTATATGGGGAGGAGAAAATTTTACGTTCTTTGATCCTGTTTTCAATTTTGCTGATTCGTGCATATCTGTTGGTGTTGCCTTGCTATTCCTTTTTTATAAAAAATCCTTTAATACAGCCTTAAATTATATTTTTTCATCAAAAAAGGATAATAAAATCTAAAAGAAATTATTATGAATAAATATGATTTCCTCAAGAACATATACAAAAAAACGTTAATAGCATTTTGTATATTCCCTATCTTATTTTCTTGTGGGAATAAATGGAGTAAATATATTTCAAGAGATGAATTACAAGAGCTAATTGAAGAACTTTATACAATGAAAAACTCTGTAAGAAACTCTCATATTCATATAAATGACACTGTTTTTATTGCTTGGGAAAACCAAATATTTAATAAGTATAATATTGATCGAACGACTTTTGATAGCATCCTTCATTATTATAATAGAGAAAAAACAAGAGAATATATCGTTATTCTTGAAAGAACTCAAAAAAAAGTTAATGCAAAACTACGTGCTATTGAAGAAGAAAATCAATGGATAGATAACAACACGATATTTCAAAAACCTTTATCTGGTGAAATTAGTGACCTAAATAAACTTTTCTCTTTACACTTAAAAAAAAGATTTAAATTAAGACCATTCCGAAACAATCCCAATACACTACTATTTAGTGCCAACATTGAAAATGATACAATCCCAGAGGGAACCCAAATAATTTTAAAATCTAAAATTTTAGGTCTACCTATAAACCTCTTAAAAGATTCACTAAATATTCCTAGGATTTATTTTGGATATACTTCTCAAGATTATTCTTATATCAATAATCAAATAACTTTTTTAAAAAATGGATGGAATAAAACAACTATTACTTTTGATAAAGCTGTTGCTAAAGGCCATCTTACAATTCAATTATTAACAGACTTAAATAAAGGAACTATCCCTTTTAATCTATTAATTGAAGATATAACTTTAGATATAATAGAATAAAAACTTCTATCCTTTACAAAAGCAAGATATGGAAAAAAAAGACCTAAAAAAAGACACTTCTTATTCTGAAGGAATTCAAAGACTTCAAGAAATTCTAAATAAAATTGAGCATAATAGCCCTGATGTGGATGAACTTATGACACTAACTGAAGAAGCTGTACAACTTATTCAATTTTGTCGAGAAAAATTAAATTCAACAGACAAAAGGATTGAAGAATTACTGACTCAGTTAAATAATGAGCACAATAGTGCTTCTTAAAGTTTTCTATTAAAAGCTCTAAAATTTCATCGTATGAATAATCCTTTTATTGAACCCCAATCAACTTATCTTGATTATCCTGACTTCTCCCTTATTAAATTTGAACATTTCCGTCCAGCATTTGAAGAAGGTATAAAACAACAACTAATTGAAATCGAAGAAATATCTAATAACCCTAAGGAGCCTTCTTTTGAGAATACCCTTGTTCAACTTGAAAAAAGTGGAAAAGTCTTAAATCGAGTAATGGCTGTTTTTTATGCCCTTGCTAGTGCTGATACAAATGAAGAAATAATGACTTTAGAAGAAGAATTTGCTCCTATTCTTTCTGCTCACAATGATAAAATTTATCTTAACAAGAAACTATTTACTAGAATAAAATACATTTATGACTCTTCAAATCTTGAAAATGAAGATCTTAAACTTTTACATTTTTATTATGATAAGTTTGTTCAACTAGGAGCCTTACTTAATGATCAAGAAAAAGAAGAACTAACAGAAATAAATAAAGAAGAGACTCAACTAATCGCAAGTTTTGGAAATAAACTAACAAAAGCAACAAATACCCCTTTCTTCTTTAAAGATAAAGAGATATTAGTAGGACTTTCTGATGAAGATTTGATTTCGGCTAAAAACTTAGCTGAAAAAGAAGGCCATCTTAACGAATATGCTTTCTCTCTAGAGAATACAACTCAACAATCCTTATTATCAAAACTTAGAAATAGAGATACTCGGAAATACATTTTTGAACTAAGTATAAATCGATGTCTTAAGAATGATCAATTTGACACTCAATCTATTGCTAAAAGACTTGCATTTCTTAGAGCTAAAAAAGCAAAAATATTAGGCTTTCAAAACTTTGCTGAATGGAAATTACAAGATCAACTTGCAGCAACTCCTGAAAATGTAGATAAATTCTTAAAAGATCTTGTGGATCTTGCCATTCCTTTTGCTGAAAAAACAAAAAAAGAATTAACTGATTTTGCAAGAAAGACTGAAGATAATAATTTTCAACTTGAAGCTTGGGATTGGCCTTTTTTTGCTGAAGAGTTCCGAAAATCTGAATATAATATAAACGAAACATCCTTAAAAGAATACTTTGAGCTAAACTCTGTATTAATTAAAGGTGTCTTCTATGCTGCAAATAAATTATATGGTATTATGTTTAGACCAAAAACAGATATACCCGTTTACCATAAGGATGTACAAGTTTGGGACGTTATTAATGAAGAAGGAACTCCTTTTGCTTTATTTTACTTTGATCCATTTTCTAGACCTTCTAAAAGTGGTGGTGCTTGGATGAGTAATTTTGTAGAACAATCTTTTATCCTAAATAAGCAACCTATTATATATAATGTTTGTAACTTTAAGAAAGGTGAAGAAGGTATGCCCTCTCTTTTATCTTGGGATGAAGTCACAACATTATTTCATGAATTTGGACATGCTCTTCATGGTCTTTTTGCTCAACAAAAATATCCCTCTCTTTCTGGGACAAATGTACCGAGAGACTTTGTTGAAATGCCTTCTCAATTTAACGAACATTGTGCTTTAGACCCTTCTGTTTTTGAGAATTATGCAATTCATTACAAAACCAAAGAAAAAATGCCAAAAGAAATGATTGAAAAAATGAAGAATTCACAAAAATGCAATCAGGCTTATTCTCTTCTTGAGAATATTTCTGCATGTATTTTAGATCAAGCCTGGCATAAACTCACCGAAGACAATGCTCTTATTGATGATATACAAAGATTTGAAAAAGATGTATTAGAACAATTTGGTCTATTAAAAACAGCTATACCTCCTAGATATAGTACTTCCTATTTTAGACATATTTGGTGTCATGGATATTCTTCTGGATATTATGCCTACCTTTGGTCTGAAGCTCTGGATAACAATGTTTTGCATTACTTCCTTACTAAAGGAGGCTTCTCTAGAAAAAATGGAGAACGGCTTAAAAAAATGATTTTATCAAAAGGAAATAGCGAAGAATTAATGCCTCTTTTCTATAAATTCTGTGAAACTAAAAATGTGGATATAAAACCTCTTTTAGAAGCTAGAGGACTTATCTAATTTACTAAAATATGAAATGAATTATGAATACACAGACTACTCCTAATTAATAAAAACGGTGTAGTCTGTTCTTATTTAAAAAATAAAAATATTAATAAACTCTATATAATATGAAATCAGACATAGAAATCGCAAGAGAAACTCAATTAAAACCTATTGAAGAAATATCTCATCAACTAGGTATTGATGAAAAACATCTCGAAAATTATGGCAAAAATATTGCTAAAATAAACCTTGATGCATTACGCCCTGATGCAATAAAAAAGAATAATTTAATATTAGTAACAGCAATTACTCCTACAAAAAAAGGAATAGGAAAAACCACTGTATCTATAGGCTTAGCGCTAGGGCTTAATAAAATAGGAAAAAAAGCTACAGTTGCTCTTCGTGAACCCTCTTTAGGCCCTTGCTTTGGTATGAAAGGTGGTGCTGCTGGAGGAGGTTATGCACAAGTTCTTCCTATGGAAAAAATTAATCTTCACTTTACTGGAGATTTTCATGCTATTACCTCTGCTCACAATATGATATCTGCATTGCTAGATAATTATATATATCAAAATCAAGGAGATTCTAATAAAAGTTTAGCACAAATTACTTGGAAAAGAGTGCTTGATGTTAACGACAGATCTCTTAGAAATGTTGTTACAGGATTAGGAAAAAGAACAGATGGAATTCCTTCTCAATCAGGATTTGATATTACTCCTGCTTCTGAAATTATGGCAATACTCTGCTTAGCTACAGATCTTGAAGATCTTAGAAGACGTATTGAAAATATTATTCTTGGCTATAAATATGATGGTACAGCATTTACAGTCAAAGAACTTGGTATTGCGGGTTCTATAACAGTTTTACTACAAGAAGCAATAAAACCCAACCTTGTTCAAACAACAGAAAATACTCCTGCTTTTATACATGGAGGACCTTTTGCTAATATTGCTCATGGCTGTAATTCTATTATTGCAACAAAAATGGCTATGTCATATAGTGACTATACGATTACGGAAGCTGGATTTGGGGCAGATTTAGGTGCAGAAAAGTTTTATGATATAAAATGTAGAAAAGCTGGTCTTTCTCCTAAAGTAACAATTCTTGTTGCAACTCTTGCAGCATTAAAAATGCATGGAGAAGTCTCTTTAGAAGAAATTGACAAACCTAATAAAGAAGGTATAGAAAAAGGTCTTCACAATTTAAAGAGACATATTGAAAACCTCAAAATGTTTGGACAAGAAATAATTGTTTGCTTTAATAAATTTGCAAGTGATACAAATGAAGAAATAGAACTTGTTCGTAATTATTGTAAAGAAGAGCTAAAGGTGGAATTCGCAATTAATAATGCCTTTGTACAAGGAGGTGATGGTGCTGTTGAATTAGCTCAACTGGTTGTTGATTCTATTGAAAACAAGCCTTATAAAGAACTTGATTTTATCTATAATCTTAACCAAACTATTGAAGATAAAGTACAAACAATAGCTAGTAAAATATATCGTTCCGGAAAAGTAAACTTCTCACCTTCAGCAAAGAAATCTCTAAAGAAGATAAAAGAATTAGGCTTAGATCATTTCCCCGTTTGTATTGCTAAGACGCAATATTCTTTTTCAACAAATGCTAAAGCTTATGGAGATATTTCTGGATTTGAAATGGAAGTTGCGGATGTTGTTGTCAACTCTGGTGCTGAAATGATTGTTGTTATTATGGGAAATATAATGAGAATGCCAGGACTTCCTAAAGAACCTCAAGCCTTACATATAGATATTATTGATGGAAATATTGAAGGATTGAGTTAATAAATCTATTTTTCTAAAAAAAGACAATGTTATTACAAATATTAATAGCATTGTCTTTTTTATTCCTTGTGGATTTTATTTTAATAGAACTTTGGTCTTACTCGAAATGCATCTATATAATGAGTTATTTCAAATAATTCATCTATTGGATTATAAATTGCAATAATTATATCATATCGAATAGGATATAAAGACTGAGTTAATCTTGCATAAGTATCTGCTGCCTTACAAAGATTTCTCTTCTTTTTTTCTGTTATTGAGGATAAAGGATTCTCTAAAAAATTAATTGTTCGAGTCTTCACTTCAACTATCACTAATTGATTTCTATCTCTAGCAATAATATCTATTTCTAACTTATTAAAAATCCAATTCTTTTCTAAAATTGTATACCCTTTTTTCTCTAAAAACTGAAAAGCAGCTTTCTCCCCATCTTTCCCTAATTGGTTATGTAAAGCCATAGTTTTAAGATTTACAAGAATCTATATAACGATTTTTTTTATCTTCTTCCATTTGGTCAATAGTTAATAAAATACCTGTTTCTTCCACATTTCCAAACTCATAATTTATAGCCGTTCCTAAAACTGACAACTCTGGAGATAATGAAATATAAGAACTAAATAATGGTGGTATATTTTGACCTATTTGACGAACTTCTTTTTTTAACCTTTTAAAATCTTCTCGAAAAGCATCCTTTGAAAAGAAGGTTTTCATTCTTTCATCTAATTCTATCTTTAAAGGATCTATAGGATATACTAAGCCTTTTCTTTTTGAAAAATAGCAATCTAAAAAATGTAATATTAAATTTCTACAATAACGATTATAAGCTGGATACATTGTTACTTTTCCAAAATAATGCTTAACATCTGGATATAAAATAGTCAATGCCCCTAAACCATCCCATAAATTATCTAAAACAAATCTTGAGTTCGCATTCTCTTGAGATGCTTGACATTCTGGTATGACAAAAGATCGACCTAATTCTATTGTATAAGGCAAAAAAGTCTCTAAAAACTCTTCACTATAGGCAAACATATGAGATGTTGCTAATAGTCCTATTCCTTCTTCTTGCTGAAGAATGTCTCTTCCATAAATATATCTATATCCACCTAAAATTTTTTCTTCTCTGGGATCCCAAACAATTAATTGTTTATACCCATTGGGATTTAAATCAAACTCATCGATATCACAAGATTTTCCTGTTCCACCACCTGCTAAACGAAATGAAACTTCTCTTAATCGCCCTAACTCTTTCATTAAATTTGGAGCTTCAGTGGCATGAAATATATATATATCATTATTTAACTTAGTCGTTCTTCTAAAAAACATAGAAGGCTTTAAATCCTCTTTAATTAAAGTTAGATCTACTGGATCAATTATGGATTCTTTCATAAATGAAATTTTATTTATTGTTAGGTAAAGAATAAACAATATTCCTTATTTTTTCTATCTGTTCTTGGATTGACAATCCACTTTCTAAATCCTTTGTTTGGATAGATGGTGCTATATAAATTTTATATTTTTTATTTCTAGAATGAACAAATTCTCTAGGCAATAATAACATTCCTATATTAAACTTAACCCCTAAAATTCTCCTTATAAATTCTACAGTATAAAAAAGTTTACTATTTCTACCTTGAAAGAATATGGGAACAATAGGACGATCATTCTCTTTTGCCATTTTTATAAAACTCTTCTTCCAAGGGACATCTTTTAACTTGCCTCCTAGAAAACGAGAACAAAAACCTGCAGGAAATGACAATATAGGAAGACTACTATTCAACTCCTTTTGTAGAATTTCTATAGATTTTCGAGATGAAACTCCCAAAACATTGACAGGTATAAAAATTTTCTGAAGAGGAATTATTTTTAATAAAATATCATTCACTATATAGCGAATATCTGTATTATAATGCTCTGCTATTAAATTAGACAAACAAATACCATCAGCTGCTCCAAGAGGATGATTAGACACAAAAATCGCCCGTGGATCTTTTGGTAATTTTTCTATTCCAAATACCTCTATTTTTATATTTAGCTCTTTGATTAAAGCTCTAATAAAGTCTACACCTTCAAGTCCCTCTAATTTTATTAATAAACTATTTATCTCTTTTTGACAAATAAGTTTCTCTAAGATTTTACATAAAAATGAAGAAGGTGTTTTTCCCCACTTTTGCTTAATAATAGACTCTACATCTATTTGTTGTACTTCTGACATCATAGCACTTAATTCATATTTGCTATTTTCATTTCTAGGACAATTCAAATATACAAAAAAGGTTTTAAGTGTATATTCATAGGTTTCTATAAATCCACCAGAAAAGAGTTAATACAATTAATATCGTTATTACTACTGATGAATTTAAAATACGATATAACTTTTCTATGCTAGTAATTTTATACCTAGCTAAGGAAAGAATAAGCATTAATAAGATAAAAGGACTTACTAAAAATAAAAATGGATTATAGCTCCATGCTTTAGAAAACTCTCCATTTAAAATGGAATGAATAAATCGTAAAGAGCCACAGCCCGCACATTGAAAACCTGTTAGTTTAAGAAAAATACACCGAGGATAAAATGATACATTTTCTGGATTATATAAAAATAATAGTAGCAATGCTGATACGACTAACATTACTACTATTACAAGATATATATACCTTTTTCTTCTTAACACGAGAATGTTATATTAGAACATTCTTATTTCTTTTGTTTATGTTTATCAAAACCTTCTCCATACACACCATGTACAACTCCTTCTGAAACAAATGCTTTAGGATCTATATTTGAAATAATATCCATCACTTGATTTCTCATTCTTTTTCTCACAACAACCATCAACACAGGCATAGATTGGTTCGTAAATCCACCTCTAGCTTCTAAAATTGTACATCCTTTATTAAAGTCTTTGACTAGAATATGATTTATTTCTTCATATTTTGAACTACTAATAAACAACTGAACACTCTGTTTATTACTATTTAAATAAAAGTCTAAAGTAATAGAGACGACGACAACTTCAACAATTGAGTAGGCTAATTTTGTTAATGCTACAGGCCAAGATATATCTTTTGCATAATGACTTACCAAACAACCTATTATTACAATTAGAGAATCAACTACAACCATAGCTCTTCCCAAAGACATATCTTTATATTTATTTAGAACAGCGACAATTACATCCGTTCCTCCTGTAGATCCATTCACTGAAAAAACAAGTCCCAATCCCAAACCGCACAAAACAGCACCTAAGACAAGAGCAACAAAGGGTTCTTTTGTTGTAATATCTAAAAGACCTACATTGGGAATATATTCCTTTAGAAAGGGCAACAAGTTTTTATATACCTCTGATGATTTAGGGGTAAAAAGAGCCTGTCCTACAGGAAAAATTATACCTAATAAAGCAACTCCTGTTACGGTATTTAGCGTAAACTTCCACCCTAAGAATAATAAGGCTGGAATTAACAAACTAAAATTAATAATATTATAAGGTATGTTAGCTGGGATATCTGTCGCAATCTGAATAATTGTTGAAATACCTGCTAAGCCTCCTGTTGTAATCTCTTGAGATAGAATAAAAGCTGTCCATCCAAAAGTATAACATAAAACCCCCAAAAGAATTGTCAAAAGATTCTTTGCGACATCTATTGCCATTTTATTAACTGATGCTTCTGGCATCTTTACTGAATCTGTCATATGAAAATTTTAATATATCTATATATTTTTAAAGTACAATATTTACAATCCTGTTAA
>PDWI01001865.1_pt1 | contig 32782 bp, 28 predicted proteins | sample 1430891 | NCBI WGS metagenome assembly PDWI01 (sample SAMN01162508, study PRJNA174530) | Oral metagenome, whole genome shotgun sequencing project. | biome: Marine environment; feature: Marine mammal; material: Swab sample of the gingival sulcus; isolation source: swab sample of gingival sulcus... | reverse complement strand
TGAAAAAGAAAATGGTAAGGGTTATGCAACAATGGCGGTAGCATTAGTTTTAGAAAAAGCATTTAATTTATATGGACTTGAGAAAGTTATTGCTGGAACTGCTACAGAGAATAAAGCATCACAAAATGTTCTTTCAAAGAATGGATTTTATTTTACAAAGGAAATAAAAAAAGATATATGTTTAAATAATAAATGGGTTGACACACTTGTATTTGAATTAAGTAAAGAAGGGTACAAGACTACCTTAAAATCCTAAAACTTATTCATATTGTCTTGCGAGTTATGTGGAAACGGTTGTGTTACTTTCTAAATTAGATTGAAAGTGTCATATAATTGGAGAACTTGTGATAGATGCTATAAATTTAATAAGTGCTGAGAGTAGGCTGTATAAATAAATTTATAAGTATGTTTTAGACAAGTGTGGCTTTAAGGTGATTACATTTTAAAATTTTAAATTAACAATAGTTGACTAGAAAAGTTCAGAAAAAGATCAGAATTTTAGTAATAAAAGACTTATCTTTTTTTCGAGATAGATTAAATGTGTTTTAGATGATGAAGGGAATATAATATTTATCAATATAGAAAATAATATAGGAGACAATAATAATGAAATTAGAAGAACAAAGAAAAGATTTTAATATCATAGAAGGAAAAGATATTGTTTTAAAATTAATAAAATATGACTTAGGAAATGATAAAATACTACCTTTTTATTGGTATCAAATTATTCTTAAATCTACAAATGAAGCCGTAGGAAAAATTAGTATGCGAATAGGGAATATTATCATTCATATTATAATGGACATATTGGATATGAAGTCGATGAAAAGTATCGTGGGAATAATTATGCTTATAAAGCAGCTCAAATAATACTTCCAGTTTTAAAGTATTATGGAGAAGGATTTATTTATATAACTTGTAATGATGATAATATAGCGTCCTATAAAATAATTGAAAAATTAGGTGCAAGATTGGTGGAAAAAATCATCCCACCAAAAGATTATTTTGGTTATTATGAAGGAATGCCATTACAGAGAATTTATCAATTAAAATTATAAAAAACTAAGATTAAAATAGTGAAATATTAGGATTAATCTCCTAATTGCTGAATTTTCTCCTAAAATTGGCATATAATTAGGATAAAAAAGGGGATTAGGATATGAAATATTTTAATTATAGAAAATACATAGAGATTTATATAAATATTCAGGTTTGTCGATTGGCGGTAAATATAAAAATTCACAAAATGAGATACAAGAAATATTAGAAAGTGGAGAAAAAATTATAAAATTTATGCCATTATCACCAATTGAAACGCCTGAAGCAATAAATAGTATATGTGATAATTTTAATAGTGAAATAGATAAAGATGAAATAGAACCCTTATTTTTAGTACCTATTTTTATTCATGATTTTTTATGTATTCATCCATTTTCTGATGGAAATGGTAGAATGAGTAGGCTTTTAACTACATTATTATTATATAAAAATGGATATCTTGTTGGTAGGTATATTAGTTTAGAGAGTAAAATAGAAAAAAATAAAAAGGAATATTATCATTCTCTTAAACAATCAGGAATAGGTTGGCATGATGATTTAGAAGATGTAACCCCTTTTATAAAATATTTTTTAGGTATTATAGTTTCTGCTTATAGAGATTTTGAGGATAAAGCGAATTATTTTGAAGATAAAGTATTAGCTATAGATCAAGTAAAAAATGCAATAGATGATATAATCAGTAAATTTAATAAGAAAGACTTAATTGAAAAGTGTCCAAGTATAGGTGTTAAATCCATTGAAAGATCTCTTAAAATATTGTCTGATGAAGGATATATTATAAAAATAGGGAAAGGGAAATCTACCTTCTATGTAAAAAATAATAGATAGGAGTATAAAATGACAATAAAATTTGATAAGGAAAAAGTAGCTGTAATCAATCCTGTTGATGTGGTAAAAATAAAGAAAAATCATATCAAAGACTGTAACTTGCAGTTTCTTGTTTTTCCATAAAAACTTTTGAAAGATTAGTAAAGGATTTGGATGCAAAGGTTTTAGAAAGTGTTTACTTAAGCTGTGCGAATGGAAGATTTGATATCTATAAGGCAAAGTATAAGAATATAGAGCTTTTACTCTTTATGTCAATTGTGGGAGCACCGACCTGCGTTGCCCTTTTAGAAGAATTACATGCGTTAGGCGTTCAGAAATTTATAATTTTTGGTACCTGTGGCGTTTTAGATAAAGAGATAGAAGATTTATCAATTATTATTCCAAATTCTGCTGTAAGAGAAGAAGGCGTTTCTTATCATTATAAAGAAGATACAGATGAAATTGATGTTAATTTAAAATATAAAAATGAATTTATAGAAATTCTAAAGGAAAAAGATCTTGATTATAGGGTAGGAAAGGTATGGACAACAGATGCTTTTTATAGAGAAACACCGAAAAAAGTACAGATGATGAAAGAAAAAGGATGTATTGCTGTTGATATGGAATGTTCAGCGATTGCTGCATTTACTGAATTTAGAAAAGTAGATGTTTTTCATTTTTTCTATTCAGCAGATAATTTAGATTCAAAAAACTGGGAACGTAGAAGTTTAGGAAATGATGATTTATTAGAAGAAAAAAATAAAATAGCATATTTAGCTTTAAAATTAGCAGAAAAAATAATTTAAAAATAAAGTGATATTGTGAGTTGATATCATATAAAAATTTTCGAAAATTTTAAATTGAAATACAGATGATTTATTGACTTTTGTTATATTATTTGGAATAATGGTGTCAAAGTAAACATTATCAAAAGGAGGGAATATGAAAAATAGAGTAATGAATATCTTTATAGGAATTATTATTGGTATTATTATAACAGGAGCTACTTTTGCTGCTTCAAATATTAATATATCAGCAATTATAGCAAGAGATATCAATATTAAGTACAATGGAGAATTACAAGAATTTAAAGATGCAAAAGGTACAGTGATTTATCCAGTAATGGTTAATGGTAGTACTTATTTACCAGTAAGAGCAGTTGCAGGATTAGTAGATTTACCTGTAAACTGGGATGGAAAGACAAGAACAGTAATCTTAGGAACGCCAGAAGGGCCAGATAAAATTAGTTTATTTGATGTAAAACATAATAAATCAGTAACAAATAACTTTGTTATAAGAGATGATGAACTTCTTGAAGCAAACGGACAAACATTTAAGAATGGTATGAACTATAGAATGTGGAATAGCAGTGGTTCATTTATTGGTCAAGAGGATGTAATTAATTTTGATACAAGAGGATATGAGAAATTATCATTTACAGTCCATCCAATAGGAGATTATGGAAAAGTAGAAGTTGTCGGAGATAAAGATGGAACCCTTACTACATTTAAAGTAGAAGAAGATGCTATTGTTACAAAAACAGTTTCTGTATCTGGAAATAATAAAGTTTGGATTTATGTGAATACAAGATTAGGAGAGCGTGGCGTAGAGTGTAGAATCTATGAACCAGTATTCATAAAAGGTGAAGGAAAAGGTGAGGCTGCTCCAGCAAAACATGAAGCAAGTCCAGCAGGAACAGGTGCTATTAGTTTATTTGATGTAAATCATACTAAGAATTTAGAAAACAATTTTATTATAAGAGATGAAGAACTTCTTACTGCAAAAGGATCAGAAGGAAATCAAACATTTAAAAATGGTATGAATTATAAGATGTGGAATAGCAGCGGTTCATTTACTTCTCAAGATGATGTAATTAATTTTGATACAAAAGGATATAACGAGTTAACATTTACAGTCCATCCAATAGGAGATTATGGAAAGGTTGAAGTTGTAGGAGATAAAGATGGAACCCTTACTACATTTAAAGTAGAAGATGGAAGCATTCTTACGAAAAAGATTAATATATCTGGAAATGATAAAATATGGATTTATGTAAATACAAGATTAGGAGAGCGTGGCGTAGAGTGTAGAATCTATGAACCAGTCATTAATAAATAAAAAGATAACCGGGCTGAAAAAAGTCCGGTTTTTTACAATTTTTATTTCTTATTTGCATTTATAATCAGTTTCATCATCTGATCTAAAAAATTATTTTTATTCGTATTAGAATAATCTACCATCACAATAGGAGTATTAAAAAGCATCTTATCAAAATCCTTTTGACTAATTAAATACCTATTAAACTTACTTGCTCTATTAAGTAGTGACCATGTTTTAAATGAATTTAAAAATCCTGAAGGAGAAGCCTGTATAGTAGTTACTGCCTGCATAACTTTAAATTTTCTTTCATCTTTTGTCTTCTTCCCATCTTCTTTTAAGAAATTAAAGACAGTATTAAAATCATCACTATTTGCCCAATTAGATACAATAGCATCCTGATAATAATAGGTCTTTTTATCCTTATAAGTAAATTTATCGATAATGATGACTCTTGATTGTTTTTTCTGATTGGTTATTTCATCATATCTAATATCAGCTACATCTTCACTTCCTTTATAGTTAAAATCTAGTAGACCGAGATCTTTTAGCATATCTTGATACTTTAGATAATCTTCTTTGTTATTATAATCCACCCCATTTATATGCTGAAAATCAAGGACTAAGAATTCCCCAGGATAGCTTTTTAGATAGTCCACTATTTCCTTTGCATCAAATTCTTCAGAGATATAATTATGCTTTGTATGCCATGTATTATCTATTAAACTCAGCCTAATATCAAAGTACCTGACACCACTTTTTAATAGCTCTTTTGCACCAGAAATCTGAGTAACAGACTGCCTGATAAAAAAACCTTTTAATAATCTACCAGGAATGCTTTTAAATACAGATGGGGCATAGGGATCAATTTTACTAAACAGATGAATATGACTAGAAAATGTATCATGAGCTCCTAGCATTTTAATATCGATAATACGCCTATTATCAGAAATATTTTCCTTCATCCAATTATTATAGTCTTTGGTAGACTTCTTATATGATAAATGAGTTATTGGAATATTAATACCAATGAGTATTAGTATAATAACTAATAGGATTGTTTTAAAAATTTTCTTCATATAATATCCTTTCTACTTACTTTTATATAGTATATCATTTTACTGCTTAGGAAAATAGAAAATAAAAAATTTTAAAAAAAGACTTGATATTAATAGTCGAATAGACTATAATAAAAACATAAATAATAGTTAATATGACCATTAATAGAAAAGAGGTTTTATGAGTGAAAAGAATTATTTAGAAAATTATAGAAAAGAAGATTATGAAAAACTATCATTAACAGTGGATATTCTGATTTTTACAATAGATCATAAGTTTAATTTGCAAATACTTCTTAAAAAAAGAAAGAATTATCCTTATAAAGATTATTGGGCTATCCCTGGAAGTTTTGTAGGAATAGATGAATCTTTAGAAGAGGCTGTTAAAAGAGTAATGAAAGAAAAAACAGGACTTCAAAATATTTACAAAGAGCAGCTCTATACTTTTGGAAAGAAAGATAGAGATCCTAGAATGAGAATTGTAAGCGTTTCTTATCTAGCATTTATTAAAAGAAATTCTGTTTATGATCTATCGGATGATTTAGCCTTTTTCCCTATCAATCAAAAGGCTTTAGATGATTTAAATCTTGCCTTTGATCATAAGGAAATAATAGCCCTTTCTTTAGAGAGAATGAAAGGGAAACTCTCTTATACCGATATTGCACTGGAGCTTCTTTGTGATAAAAATAAATTTACACTTTATGAACTGCAGAAGATTTATGAAGCCATTGATGAAAAAGAATATGACGTTTCTAATTTTAGAAGATATTTTAAAAAGAGATATGAAGAAGAAAAAACTGCATTTAAAACAAATGAACTCTGCAGAGAGTTTTCAAAAAGGCCTAGTAGCTACTATAAAATAATTGATGGGAGGTAAGTATGAAAGAGAAGATATTAGTTGTGATTGATATGCAGAATGATTTTATTACAGGAGCTCTTTCTAATGAAGAGTGTAAAAAAGTCACTTCAGCTGTTATTAATCGAATGAGAGCGGCTAAAAAGGAAGGATTTAAGATTATCTGCACAAAGGATGTACATGAAAAAAATTATCTTACAACAGGAGAAGGAAAGAGACTTCCTATTGAGCACTGCATAAGAGGTTCTTATGGCTCGGAACTTATTGATGAAATTAAAGAATTAGAAGAAAAGTGGAAAAAGGAAGAGGTGTTTTTAAAGGAAAGCCCTCTTGAAAAAAGTGCTTTTGGTAGTATAGAGCTTGTTAGGATCCTAGAAAAATATGATATAAGTGATATTGAAATCATTGGGGTTTGTACAGATATCTGCGTGATATCAAATGCGATGATTCTCCGCTCTGCTTTTACAGAAAGTAGAGTATCTGTAAATAAAAAATGCGTAGCTGGCGTTACTGCAGAGAGTCATGAAATAGCACTGGAAGCAATGAGAGGATGCCAAATAGAAATTAAGGAGTAGATATGATTTTAGTAAATGGTAAAGAAATAGATATTACTACTTTTCCAGATGGAACGCATCTCATACAGTTAGAAGAAAGAGATGAAGAGCTAAAAGTAGAGTGGCTTTATGAATCGGATGCAGAGCTTTTTCAGCTCATTTGCATCAGAAATCATTTAAAAGATAAAACCATTCATCTTAAAATGCCTTATCTTCCAAATGCAAGGATGGATAGAGTACAAAACAAAAAAGAAGTCTTTATGCTAAAGCATTTTGCAGAGGTGATGAACTCTTTAGATTTTAAAACAGTAGAGGTATTAGATGTTCATTCTACAGTATCGATGGAGCTTTTAGATAGAGTGATTAATAAAAGTGCAAAGGAGTATATTCAAAGGGCTATGAAGCAGATTAAAGAGGATATTATTTTATATTTTCCAGATGAAGGAGCGAAAAATAGATATGAAAAAGAACTAGGGCTCCCTTGTATTTATGGAAGAAAAAATAGAAACTGGGATACCGGTAAAATAGAGGGACTTGAAATTATAGGAGATATTTCTTTAAAAGGAAAGAGTGTTCTTATGGTAGATGATATTTGTAGCTATGGAGGCACTTTTTACTATAGTGCAAAGGAGCTGATGAATAGGGGAGTGAATGCGATTTATTCCTATTCAACGCATACAGAAAAGAGTCTATTATCTGAAAAGAGTAAGTACTATCCATTATTACAAAGTGGAACAGTGAAAAAGCATTTTACTACAAAGAGTATATTTACTCAGGTATCAGATTATATTGAGATACTATAGGAGGGAGAGATGAAAAAAACAAATCCATTACTTCTGATTGATTTTTATAAGGCAGTGCATTCTGATATGCTGCCACAAGGAATTACAAAATCCGTGTCTTATTTTACCCCTAGAATGAGTAGAGTAAATAGGTGGAATGAAGTAGTATTGTTTGGACTACAGGCATTTATAAAAACGTATTTAATTGATTATTTTAAAGAAGAGTTTTTTTTAAAAGATAAAAAGGATGTATTGTATGAATATAAAAGAGTATTAGATGCATCTCTTGGAAGAGATGTCTATACAAGTAAAAAGATAGAAGACTTACATGAACTGGGGTATTTACCGATTGAAATAAGAGCATTAGAGGAAGGGACAAGAGTGCCAGTTCATGTACCAATGTTTCTTATTACCAATACGCATAAGGATTTTGCGTGGCTTCCTCAAGCACTTGAAAGCCTTATTTCAGCAGAAATGTGGCATCCGATGATCAGTGCAACAGTAGGTGCTACTTATAGAGATATTGTCGATAAGTATGCTGAGATAAGCTGTGATACGAATATAAAAAAAGCTAGGCTTCTGGGTGATTTTTCATTTAGAGGGCAGGAATGCCTTCAATCAGCTATTAAAAGCTCAGCAGGATGGTGTTTATCCTTTTTAAATACAGCGACTGTTCCTGTGATTCCTTTTTTAGAAGAATATTATTATGCTGATTGCGAAACAGAAGAAGTCGCTTTTGGGAGTCCAAGTACAGAGCATAGCGTGATGTGTAGTAATTATTCTGTGGATCAAGATGAAATCACTTTTATTAAAAGGCTATTAAAAGAAATATATCCTAATTCGAGTTTTTCGGTGGTGCTCGATTCCTATGATTATTGGAATGTTATTGATCATATTCTACCGATTGTAAAAGAAGATATTTTAGCGCATAATGGATGTATGTTAATAAGAGGAGATTCTGGAGATGCAGTAGAGGTTGTAACAAAAACAGTATTTAAGCTCTGGGATATTTTTGGCGGTAGAGTAAATGAAAAGGGATATAAGGTACTTAATCCTCATGTAAAAGCAATCTATGGGGATAGCATTACCATTTCAAGATGCGAAAAAATCTATCAGATTTTAATCGAAAATGGTTTTTCTATTTCTAATGTGCTGCTGGGTGTTGGAAGCTTTTCCATGCAGTGTATAGAAGAAGATGGCATGTTAAAACCATTTACTAGAGATACGTTTTCTTTTGCCATTAAAGCAACGTATATGGAAATAAATAATGTAGAATATCCTATTTTTAAAGATCCAAAAGAAAGTGGATTTAAAAAGAGTCAAAAGGGATGCTGCATTGTAAGAAAAGAAAATCAAATTTCTTATACTGATAATCATACGTGGAAAGAGAGTCTGGTAGAAGAAAATATGCTAAGAAGTGTATTTAAAGATGGAGAGTTTAAAGGCACTCAGACTCTAAAAGATATTAGAAATCTTTTGCATCATGGAATGTTTTAAGGAGGGAGTATGTATAGTAGATTTAATGTAAAAAAGGTAACAGAAGACTGCATCGATTGGATTAGAAACTGGTTTTTAGAAAATGGTCCAGAGTCAAAAGCAGTAATAGGAATATCAGGAGGAAAAGATTCTTCTGTAGTCAGTGCGCTATGCGTTAAAGCGCTTGGAAGAGATAGAGTGCTAGGCGTTTTAATGCCTCAGGGAAATCAAAGTGATATAAATTATTCTCACCTTCTATGTAATCACCTTCAAATAGAGCATGTTGTAGTGAATATTGAAGGGATGGTCAGTGCGATGAAAAATAGTGTAGAAGCCTCTTTAAAAAGTGAGCTATCCTTACAATCCATCATTAATATGCCAGCTAGAATTAGAATGTCTACATTATATGCTATTTCTCAGACTGTGGGAGGAAGAGTTGCAAATACCTGTAATCTAAGTGAAAATTGGGTTGGTTATTCAACGCGTTATGGAGATGCTGCAGGTGATTTTTCACCGCTTCATAATTTAACAGTGGAAGAGGTAAAGCAAATAGGTCATTATTTAAATTTACCGAAGGAATTAGTAGAAAAGGCGCCAGAAGATGGACTCACCATGAAAACAGATGAAGAAAATCTAGGATTTACCTATAAGGAGCTGGATCAGTATATTAGAACAGGGATGATTGAAAATAAAGAGCATCAAAAGAAAATAGATACTCTTCATCAGAATAATCTGTTTAAATTACAAGAAATGCCAAGTTTTAAATACGAATAAAAAGAAAAGCATCTATACAGTGATAGATGCTTCGTCTTTTATTCACATAATTTTACTTTTAATCTCTTGCTCTTAACTTCTGGATAAACAGGTGTATCAGAATCAAGATTTGCTTTAATAAATTCTAGAACATAATCATCCATTTCCTTAGAACTACTATGACCTATTCCTGGATCTAAAATCAACATTGCCTTAGCATCTGATTTATCATAAATTTCCATCATTTTCTTTGCTCTAGGAAGATTTTTAAGGGCAAATAGTTCAGGAATTAACTTCATATGATATTTTGAATAACAATCATTGAATAAGACCGTATTATTGGTATCATCTTCTCCCATATAAATGAGTTTTGCTACTTTATTATTTGCCTCTAAATCAAAGTCTCTACCTGTTATCTTTTTATAATCAGCGATTCCAAGAGGAAAGTTAAGTGTTGTACCTTGATAGGAATCAACAGGGAGCATTAAATCATCTAAAGTAGCTCCAGTTACCAGTATTTTTACAAGATCAGGATGAAGCATCGTAAATCGATCGGTAAAAGTACCAGAAGCAGAATAACCATCCATAATCACTTTATCTTCTACATTAATATTATTATCACGGAGATACTTTATTGCATCTTTAATCATCGCAGCTACTTGCTCATCTAAATCATAATACTTTTCGTAATTTATTTTACTTTCTTGATAAGAGAGAATATTATATTCAACATGAGAATCTGTTGTTGTGAGCTCCTTTACATAAACAGCATCTCTTGATAGGGCGTATTCATATAACATTGATTTTCCAAATTTATCTTCTTTTACATTTATACCAGTTCTTGCAATAATTGGCATCATACTTGGAAATCCCAATGTATCTGCCCTGATATTTGTAGACCTAGATTTTTCTTCTAATCGACTAATAGCATTTACCGTGCACCATTGTTCTCTGCCGTCTAAACCATTAATCATATTGAAAAATAAATATTTATTTTCTGATGAATATGTAGCCTTCTCTTTATTTGGCAGTCTAATAGCATAGGAGAAGTTAAATCCTTTCTCTGGATTTGCTGGTCTTATGATTATCTGCACACCATCTTCTGTAGTGATATTACCATTTTCATCCGTTAAACCTTCAAGAAGTACATCATCATCTGAAATATAATTAGAACCATCATATGTAAGAACCTCAGTTTCCTTAAAATTATTTTTTACTTTAGAAGGTGTTATATTACAAAATGTTGCTTTTAAATTATCAGCAAAAATTTCTGGATACACAGGAACGGGAGAATCAGCATTTTCTTTAATAAATCTTATAATATAGTCCCTCATTGCATCTGATTCTGAATACTCTACGTCAGTATTTAAAATAAGAAGAGCCTTTCCATTAGATTTTTTATAAAGTTCTATCATTTTTTTTGCTCTAGGAAGAATTTCTTTTCCAAATAGTTCAGGTATTAATCCTCTATGATATGCTGAGTAGTAAGGTATTAATGCTGAAAAATCTGTATCTTCGTCTATATATATTAATTTGGCTACTTTATTATTAGCATTTAAATCAAAATCTTTACCTGTTATTTTTTTATAATCAGCTGTTCCAAGAGGGTAGTTAAGTTTCTTTCCTTTATAAGAATCCATAGGAAGCATTACATTATCTAAAGTATTAGGACTGATAAGCATTTTTACAAGCTCGGGATGAAGCATTGTAAATCGATCAGCAAAAATACCAGAGTGATGCTCCCCTTTTATAATTACCTTATCTTCTACAGGAATATTATTATTTTGAAGATAGCTTGTTGCATCTTTAATCATCGCAGCTACTTGCTTATCTAAATCATAATACTTTTTATAATCTACTCCAATGTCATTATAATTTTTAATATTTATTTTTCTATTAGAATCTGTTGTTGTAAGTTTTTTTACATAAACAGCTGATCTTGATAGAATATCTTCATTTAGAAATCCATATCCAAATGTATCTTCATATACTAAAAAACTAGTGTTTGGTATAATGGGAATCATTATAGGATATCCAAAATTGGATGCAGTAAAATGATACTTAAGTGAGCTTTCGGCATCTTTAATACATTCTTCTTCGGACTTTTTATTATTATCTGTCATCTTAAATATCAAATATTTATTAATTGTTTGATAGCCGTTATATTTATGACCAACAGGAATTTTTAACATATAAGGAAAATTAAATCCTTTTTTAGGATTTGCTGGCATTAGAATTAATTGGGGTATACCTTTCGGTTCAAATGGTTTTGATGTTAGCTCCTTTGTTTTTAAAAGAACAGTCTTTGTATTTGAATCCCAATTAATATCCGTTTTATAAATATCAGATATTGCTCTTATAGGAACATAAGTAGTCCCTTTATAACCAAAAACTTCTACTTTATTTCCTTTTTCATCTGTAGGAACAAAGTTCTTACCATTAATATTTATATTAATTCCTGTAATAACTTCAATTGTTTTAAATATACTTGCATAAACATTTTCTGCTATTGGTGAAGTAAGAAATATAGCGAGCATTAAAATTACTGATGTTATTATTATTTTCTTTTTCATATAGGCTCCTTCCTAGAAATCTGAAAAATTCTCTACAGGAATTAGTTTTTTTCCATCGTATTTAAATTTTTCTATTTCCTCTAACTCATAGATAAATATTTTTTTATCTGGGGTAATATTACAAAAATTTGGAATTAGTTGATCACAATCAATGCCTGGATAAACAGGGACATCAGAATCAGCATTTGCTTTAATAAATGTTTTAATATAATCAAGCATTTCCGTAGAAATTGCATGTTTGATTCCTTTATCTAAAATAAGAAGTGTTTTTCCATTAGCCTCTTTATAAAGTTCCATCATCTTTTTGGCTCGAGGAAGATTTTCTTTACCAAATAGTTTAGGAATTAACTTCATATGATATTCTGAGTAACATTCATTAAATAATACGGTATTATTTGTATCTTTTTCTCCCATATAAATGAGTTTAGCAATTTTATTATTCGCCTCTAAATCAAAGTCTCTACCTGTTATTTTTTTATAATCAGCTGTACCAATCGGAAAATATAGCTTGTTTCCCTTATAGGCATCCATAGGAAGCATCACATCATCTAAAGTAGCACCTGTTATCAACATTTTTACAAGTTCAGGATGGAGCATTGTAAAACGATCGCAAAAGGTACCTGAAGCAGAATAGCCCTCCATAATGACTTTATCTTCTACTTTGATATTATTTGTATTAAGTTTATATATCGCATCTTTAATCATAGCAGCTATTTGATCATCTAAATCATAATACTTTTTATAATCTACTTCATGTAAGTTATAAGACTTAATATTGTTTTCAGCATGAGAATCGGTTGTTGTGAGCTCCTTTACATACACAGAATCTCTTGAAAGAGCGTGCTCGTATAGCATAGACTTTCCGAATTTATCTTCTTTTACAAAAATCCCTGTTCTTTCTATAACTGGCATTATAATTGGAAAGCCAAAATTAGATGCTATCTGAAGGAAAGCATTTTTAGAATCAAGATAGTATAAGGCGTGGTTAATACAAAATTTTTGTTTACGTATTCCGCTACCCATCATGCGAAAAAACAAAAAATTATTCTTCGTTGAATATATTTTGTTTTTTTTACCTGGCAATTTAATGACATAAGGAAAATTAAATCCTTTTTCTGGATTTGCTGGTATTAGAATGAGTTGATCCTGATCCTTTATTTCAAGCTTTGGTTTTTTGTTTATTAGCTCCTTTTTGTTTTCTAAAAGAACTGTATTAGTATCTGAATCCCAGTTAATATCTGCATTATAAATGTTGGATATTGCTCTTATAGGAACATAAGTAGTTCCGTTATATCCAAAGATTTCTACTTCGTTTCCTTTTACATCCTTTGGAACAAAGTCCTTTCCATCAATATTTATTGTAATCCCTGTAACAACTTCTATTGTTTTAAAAATACCTGCATAAACATCATCTGCTATCGGTAAGATAAAAGCAATAGAAAGTGCTATTGCGATAATTACGATACTTACTTTTTTAATCATATGACTCCTTTCTCTTTAAAAGGTTGTCGTCATTTACACAGAATAGTTTTATATGATTGGTGTTAATATAATAAATGAAAATAGCTATCAATTTATTATGTTTGTTGGAGGGCATACTTCTATCGTGCCTATGATTGCTCTTGTTTTTATTGGTATAGCACAGTTTATTACAGCAAAAGGAGGGTATAAATCATCCAAATATAATAGGCTTTCCTATGCCGTTTTTTCCTGCTGGATGATGGGCTCATTGATGCAGATGATTTTACTGAAAAATCAGTATATCGCATTGCAAATTGCTGGTGGAATGTCTAGTGAAAGTGCCAATGAACTCGCTTCTTTCATTTCCTGGAAAGCAGTAGTTATTGTTGGAATACTAACTTTTATAACAGGATTTCTAGGGGCGTTTATTGGAAAGAAAATGCTTAGAAAACATTTTGAGAAGGCAGGAATTATATAGACGATTGAGAAATCGTTTTTATAAAAAAATAGTATACTTTATACAATTTCATTTATCAAATAAAAAATATTTTAATATTATATTTTATAAAATTATTTCAAAAATATAACATTTAACAGCCTTAAAATTAAAAAAACACAAAAAATATTTACCGATAAATCCTTTAGAAAAGCCAAAGAGAGGGGGATGTATGAAGAAAATAGTAGTATTTTTTATAATGATATTTATTTTTTCATGTTCTTGGTTTTTAGTATATTCTGAAAGTGAAGTAGAACAAGGATTATCGGATGAAGAGTGGATAAAAGACTTTTATCCCTATAAAATTGTAACAAGGGAAGAATTTATGTTCTTTGTGAATAAAGCTTTTCATTTAACAGATGCTAATATAAATGTAAACAATTATACGGATATAAAGGATTCTTTATATCTCGAAGATATTAAAATAGCATTAAAAGCTGGTTATATTAAAGGAACAAGCCCTACTACTGTATCACCTACTGCTCAGCTGACAAGAGAGCAGGCGATGGTCATACTTACAAGACTTTTTGATAATAAAAAAGATAGTGATTCTTATAAACTATCCAAAGACTTTGAAAACATATCAATTTGGGCAAGAGATGGCGTTTCTAAATGTATTGATGAGGGATTTATCATTGGAGATACTATGGGAAATATTATGCCTCAGTCTAAATTAACAGTTGATCAAATCAGGATCATACTAGAAAGAAAGCAAAGGAATCACCGATTATTTGTTTTTCCAAAACATTATGATATGAAAGATAAGAAGAGTAGTAAAATAACTATTCTTGGAAAGAATATTACGCTTAAAAATGTAAAAGCAGATAAGCTAGAAGTAAAAGTAAATGATGGAAAACGTGATGTGAAGCTCTATGATTGTGATTTAGAATATCTTGATTTTGCTAGTGAGAAGAATCTTTTATTAATCGGGAATGTAGAAAGAGCAGTGAATTCAATCAGTGGTTTAAATCTACATTTAAATGGTAAGATAAAAGATTTTAATTATCTTGGAAGCGAAAAAATTTGTGGTCAAGGAAGTATTAATAATCAAGTGTTTAGAAAAACACTTTTAACAAATGGTGCTATTACAGCAAGCAATCTATTAGATGTTAGAGAAGTTTATTATGCAGCTCCATCAGTAGCAGTGGAATCGGATTCTGAAGAAAATGAAGATGCTTCATCTGGTGAAGAAGAGGAAGATGCTTCAGGGAATGAAGAAGAGGGAGATTATACTCAGATTTCTGTTATTGAAAATCCTGAAACATATACTTTTCAGCATAAACAGACAAAGGAATTTTTTCAAAAATGGTTTCTTCATTCCGGTAAGTTAAAGGATAGGAAAAGATATTATCTTTCTGATGTACAGGATGAAAATGAAGCACAGGCTATTTTAGATGAAATTGCTTACATTCTTCAAAATGATGAGTATCCAAATACATTATACTGCTCTTTTAATCGAGAGAAAGTAAGTGTTAAGGTATCTAATACACAGGCGGATACAGGAGATCCTTTAAATTATAATGAGGAAGAACATCAATTGGAATTTACTGAATTAGTTCAAAAATTTGCAGAAAATTATATTTTAGAACATTTAGAATATGTGGATAATCTTGAAAATCCTCAGTTTTATAGAAATTTAGAAAATCAGCTGAAGACCATAGCAAATACGATTACCAATGATTCCATGACGGATTTTGAAAAAGAGCTTGCTATATTTGATTATATTGGGACAAATTATGCTTATGCAGATGACCTCTTGGAAATGCACGATGTATCTTATATGCTAGAAAGTAAAAAAGGTACTTGCGATGCTTATGCCACTTTATTTAAATATTTAGCTAAATATTCGGGTTTAGAAGTTAAATTAGTATATGGTTCATTAAAGAATAATTCCAATGCTCATGTTTGGAATCTTATTCATCTCGATGGAGAGTGGTATTATGTAGATACTACACCATCAAAAAATCATTCCGAATTGCATGAATTTAGTGATGGTACAAAATATGTTACCTATGGAAATTTAAATATGTCTAGTATGAATATCAGTGATTTAGGATATTTAATGAATCCGAAAGCCTATCCAACATTAACAGCAATGGATTATAATTATTATATTAAAAATGATTTGATTTTTAATTCAAGAGTCGAATTAGAACATTTTGTTAAGAATAGAATGGGCTTGTTACATGGGATTGTTCGACTAAAGATGCCATATATTAATGCACTGAATTATAGAGAGGAAAAAGATTATTTAAGTCAATTATTAACAAACTATAATATAGCAGTTAAAGAAATTCAGGTGCTTATAAAGGAACGTAAAATGATGGTTCAGATGAATTAAAAGAGTACTAAAAATTAGTACTCTTTTTTTCTTTCTTTAGTTTCTTATCTTCATACATTTTCTTATCTACTTTTTTAATGAATTCATCCATATTAAAATCATAATTGATAATAGCGGTATCATATGCCATAGCAAAATCAAATGGAAGTTCTGGTTTTCTATCTTGAAATTCTTTTGATTTCTTGTTGATAAAGTGAACCATTTTATCAATATAGTCTTCATCCATATCAAATGCCATTGCAATAAATTCATCTCCACCCATTCGATAAGGCGTTAATTTAATAAAATGCTGCTTCATTTTCTGAAGAATATCTGCTACATTTTCAATGATATAATCACCTGTATTATGTCCAAATTCATCATTTATTTCTTTTAAATTATTGATATCTAGTATCATTAGAAATATTTTTTGACCATTTTTCTCAATGTGTTTCATATCCTCTTCAAATGCGTTTCTATTTAAAAGTCTTGTTAAATTATCTGTAAGTGCAAGATTCTTATTTAGCATCACCTTATAACTTACCATATAATTATTAGAATACATCTTCATTGTAATCAGCGATTGAAATAAGATAAATAATCCACCAATGGATCCTAGCATTGTCATATATCGAATGCGGTAGCTAGTAATATAGACTAAGAGAAAAATAACCAATACAATCATAAAAGTTGCCATTGCAATGGATAAAATTTTTTTGAATTCAAAATCATCAATGGTAAAGGGTATAATGGTATTAATTAAAGCTACTGATACAACTGCTATTTGTGATAATTTTTGAGTATCAATAAATTCGATATATCCACATAAAACAAGAACCATCTCAATCATCATGTGTACTATAAATAGTGAAATAATAAATTCAATCACTCGCTGGTTAGTTTTTCTTTCTCCTTTCTTTTTAATCACATTGAGTAAAAAGATGGATATAGTAAGTGGTAATAATAAAAATAATATATAATCTAAGATGTATAAAACAGTCCCTCTAGGAATTAAGAAATACATTGTAGGCGTTCTAATTACGATATATACCGCTAGCACCATTGCATATAAGGAAGCAATAAATGCACTGGAATGAGATTTCTTATATAGTAAAAGAAAGAGCTGCATAATAAAAGCTTCTATACTAAAAACAGCTAATATCACAGCAATAATTAGTATATCTAAATCGGTGATATAACTATTGATAATCAGTTCACTTTGACTACCAAGTATTAGATAAGGAATTAGTATGCCATATGTTGAATTCTTTATTGCTTGAAAACTAATTGTGAGTTCTTTTCCTATGTATTTATCTGGAATATGAACAACTCTAACAGCATCGCCACCACTGATAAGAAAATTTCTTTTTGGATTTACTTTCTGATAAATAATCTCATCGTTATATTTTAGTTCATAGGTTTGATAAGAATTCTTTATAAACATAAATAATGGTTTATCACGCTCTACTTTTCTTGGAATAAAAGAATAAGAATAGGTAAGATTTTCCTTAAATTTCTTCGGTAGATTGACAAGCATCTCTTTATTATCTGATGTCTTTATATTAATATTATCTTTAATAAAAATCAGTTTATTACCAGTCTCAATACTTTTTGAATCTCTAATAGCTCCAATTAAATAAAGGAAGAGTACAAGAAATATAATAAGGAGGATAAAAGATACTGTTGTAACGAATATTTTTTTGTTATTGGCTTTATTCATTGTTTCCTCCCTATATTGTTAAATGTTTTTTTTCCATTTTGTCTTTATACATTTTCTTATCAGCATCTTCTTTTAGAATAGAAATATCCAAAGAGTCTTTATTATTACAAACAGCATATCCTATAGCAAATTCTAAAGGAATAGAGCAGTCTGCTATGATTGTAGTATTTGATAAACTATTGATATCATGGATTATTTTTTGAATTTCGTTTTCTTCTTTATTAAAAGCTAGAAGAATAAATTCATCTCCACCATAACGATAGCTTTGGATATCCTTATATTTATGTTCTATATGTAAAAGATGTGTTCCAGCAAATTTTAAATATTCATCTCCTAATTTATGACTATAATTATCATTGACTGTTTTAAAATTATTGATATCCAGTATGAATAAATGTAATGTATCAAATAAAAGGTCTTCTGATATAATATTTTTTATTTGTTGATCAAAAGCATGACGGTTCGATAGTCCAGTTAAAATATCATGATAAGCTAGTTCATTATAAAAATCATCTTCAATAGCTAAATTATATTCCTGCATATATTTTTTTAAGTCAATTGTAAGAAAGCTCAGTAGAAATGCTATAATAGAAAATATCATTAATGGCATAGTTGATAGTAAGTTGAGTTTATAATATTTTATTATGATAGCTATAATCAACCCATTTAAAGGAATTGTAGCAAATAATAAATTCTTTTTAATCTTTAAAACTCGTTTATCTATTTGGTATATAAAATAAGTAATATAAATACTAGCTAGTATTAATAATCCAATTGTAATTGTATCCATGAAAAGAAATTCAGATATACCGAGTGCAGTTAACATGCTTTGAATGATAAAATTCATAAATACAATAAGGATGAAAATTTCTAATCTTCTCATTTTATAATCCGTATATTCGCTTTCATATAAACTATTTAAGAATAATAAAAAGATAGGCACAGGCAGTAATAGTAAACAAGTGTATTTTATAATGTAAGATAGTAAATAATTATCTAAATAGAAAATGCCCATCCATGTATTAAATAGTATATAAAATGACATCATCACTGAAAATAAAACAGAAATAAAGAGATTTCTTGTTTTTTGACCGATTGTAAGAAAAAATAAGCCTACAATCGATATAAAAATAGCATTAATAAAAAGAGCAGAACTAGAGAATAGACTAAATAGTTCATTGTAAAAATGATATTTTCTCAGTCCATTTTTAGTTCCAATGACTATTTTTGGAATGATAATTGCTTTTTTATTTGGAATATTTGAGGTGAATTCAATCGTTAATATCTCACCTAGATATTTAGTTGGAATATCTATTAGATTGAAAGACTCTCCCATACTCCTTATAATGCTTCCAGCCTCTCTTTTTTTTTCATAAATTATGGCATTATTATGGCGTAAAACAAAAGAAGTAGAATGTACATTAACATTGACATATTGCTTCATTTTATTTTTATCTTTCTTTATAATAAAATTATAAGAATACGAATTCGTAGCCTCTTTTTTTACAGGAAGATCTACCGTTTCAGCACTTCCATCAGAAGCTTTTAGAAGTACTCTATCAATGATAATCGGTTTAATGACTTTCGGAGAGTAAATATAATCTCTTTGATCTGTACTATAATAACATGTTGTGATAAGTAGAATACTTGCTATTACCAAAGAGAGAATAAATAAAATATAAATATAATTTTTTGATATATCAATTTTTTTAATAAATTTCATTTTAGCTCCTATACTTAGATAAAGTAATACATGTTACTTATCGGATAAAACATTGTTTATCTTTAAATAATGAGAGGGATTGCAAAAGAAAAAAATAATGATATAATGTTTTGTATGTGAGAATGGAGAGTATATGAAAGAAATTTTTAAAAAATTACCTCAAAAATCAAGAGGAAATATGCTTATAGCAGATATCATTTCAAGTATGATAATCATCGTGATAGCATTTATTGTAAAATCAGTGATTCATTCGTTTTCCATCCCTTTTTTTATAAAAAAAATAGTAGATGGAATCTTTTATATGGCGATTGTTTTTTCTGTTTTAGATATTATTTTAACGCAGCTCATAGGGTATCAAAGAGTAAAATACCTTATTACAGAAAAGAGTATAGAAGTTTATAGCGGCATATTTTATAGTAAACATGAAATTGTACCCATAAGAAAAATGCAGCAAATTGATATAGAAATTGGACCCATTAACAAATTGTTCCATTTAGCATCTGTGAGAGTGATAACAGCAGGAGGAAGTATAGAACTCGAGTATATAGAGAAAGAGGAAGCAGAAGAAATAGCAGCACTTTTAAAAGATAGAATCAATGAATTTGCAAAAGAAGAAGGTGGAAATGAAAAATAAATTTTATTATTCAAAAGCAGTAATATTAAAGCCGATTTTTTCTACTTTAATTGTTATAGCTATTTTATTTAGAAAAGCTATATTGAAAGGAGATTTTAGAGAATATGATATGAAGTATCTTTTCTTTATAGGAGGCATTCTTTTAGTCTTTACACTTATAAATATGTTTATTAAATTTACTCTTTATCGATCTTCTTATATAGAAATCAATGAAGCGTCGATTATTTATAGAAAAAAGACGATATTTTCTGAAAAACATAAAGAATCACCTCTTATGACCATTAGTAATATTCATTTAAAAAAGGGCATACTTGATAAAATATTTTCATCAGTAAGTGTTCATTTAGATATTAATTCATCAGAAACAGCTTCTGAAGATGATTATAGCATTCTACTCAGTGATGAATCTGCTAAGAATTTTAAAAAATTATTCGATTTATATAAAAATGGAGACCATATTGTAGAAGAAAAGAAGTATGATGTAGTCTATAAATATAGTAAAAAAGAATGCATCACACATATATTATTTAATGTAAGCATTTTCCTTCTTCTTTTTATTATTGCTTCAGCCATCTTATCGATTTCAGATATTATTGATACGTTTTCAATTGCTTCTTTTTTACTATTTATTGTGATGTTTTTTTATGATTTGATGAAAAAAATAGAAAAATATTATAATTATAGTATCTATGCAACAGATACTCATATTCACTGGGAATATGGATATTTTAATAAAGAAGAATTCAATATAGAAAAAAATAAAATGATTTCAATAGAAATGACTCAAACGCTTCTGGCTAGAATCTTTAAAAAATATAGTGTGGATATTAATATCGTTGGCGTTGGTAATGAAAAAAACGATATGAAAACCATTGTTTTATACATGTCAAAAGATAAGATGAATGAGCTTTTAGAAAAGATACTTCCTAATAATAATTTGATCACAGAGTATAAAAAAGAAGAAAGAATGATTACGCTTTATAAAGTAATTAAAATGACGGCTATTCTAAGTATTTTACTTTTTATCCCGATGATAAGAGCTTATATGCTATATTATGGTTTATTTATTCTGGGTATTGATTTTTTAATAATCCTTCATTCAAAGAATCTTGGATTTAGATATATGAATGGAAGAATTCTTATACGAAATGGATTGTTTGAAGTAAAGACAAATGAAATCGATGGAAAGAGTGTAGAGTATGTGGAAGTAGTGACGGATATGATTTATAAAAACTTAGATGCAATTAGACTCATTGTACATTATAAAGATAATAAGGGGGTAGGAAAATTAGAAACTCCTTATTTAAAAAAATTAGAATTTAAATCATTTTTAGAGGATTTCAATCATTAATTTTTGATTCTACAATAGTAGAATTTTTTTTATTTATATTTACATCTTTATTTCTTAAATTTGACAGCAAAATCACATGAAAAAAAGTCTATAACATAGTAATTTCAATGGTTTATAAGCTTCTTATTTTTTATAATAAAAGTGAAATAGAAGCTGCTATATATTTTACTTATTATAATGAAATGGCTGAAATATTTGGATTAGACTTTAAAGATAATAAATATCATGAAGATATAGCTAGAAACTTACTTTGTTTCTCTTTTAATAAGATGACAGAAGATCATCAGAAGCATTTAACTTATTTTGCTACAGATAAAGAATCAGTGCTCTTAATAAATCTTGATATGAATTTTATTTCAGGGTATCTTCTTTATTTGATTAAGGTATAATTAGTGTATTCTTTAAAATAATAGAGAGTTCAAATAAATTTAAGAGAAAAATTGTTGTTTTACTGAATATAAGTAAAAAAATGATATTTCTTCTATTAAAAAGAATATTAAATCGATTTATTACGTATTACACGTAATAAATATTGACTAATCTTTCTGGATGAGGTATAATAATTTTAGATTGGAGGACAATATGAAATTATTGAAAGTGTCAGCAAAAGGATTAGATTTATTTAAAGATGAGTTAGTAATTGACTTATATGCTTCTCAGCAAGTAAGAGAAAGTGATACAGAGAGTGTTTCAAACCTATTTTCAAATATTTTTACAAATAATATTATTTCTTTTATGGGAATAAATGCTTCTGGAAAAACTTCTATTTTAAAAGTTTTATCATTTATTTTAGAATTTTTAAATGCAGAACCTATTAGTAAAATTACTCATTCTGATATTTTTGAAAATTCTGAAAAGGTTGAGTTTGAAATATATTTTTATGATAATGAATATATATATAAATTATTTACAGAAATCACTCCAAATAAAACAGTTGTTCCTAATAAAGAATATATAATTATTAATGAAAAATTGTGGAGAAAAAAATCAATTAAATCATTACCAAAGAAGAATTTGTTTGAATTTAACAATGATCCTTATTTAATTAGAGATAATGATGCTGTATTTTTAAAAAATAATATAAGTATTGTTATATCAGTTAATAAAGATAATAGATTATATTATGATGAATTAATCAATCAAACGGATTTAAATATTCTAAGTATTTTTGGTGCTTATCCTATGGAAATACTTAATTTTTTAGATCCAAGTATAGAAAAAATATCATTTAATGATGAAAATGATATTTCTTTAAAATTCTATAATAGACCAGAAATAAATTTGAATAGTTTACAGCAATTAAATAAGTATCTTTCTTCAGGAACAATAAAAGGACTTAATATTTTTATAAGAGCATTATTTGTTTTTAATAGTGGAGGATATTTAATAGTAGATGAGTTAGAAAATCATTTTAATATTGAGATTGTTTCAACACTTATAAGATTGTTTATAGATGAAAAAGTGAATAAAAAAGGTGCTTCATTAATTTTTTCTACTCATTATCCAGAACTTATAGATGAATTTGATAGAAATGATTCGATCTATATTATTAGAAATAAGAATGGTATATATTTAGAAAAATTATCAGAAAAACTGAAAAGAAATGATATAAAAAAATCTGAAATTTTTAAAAGTGATTATCTTGGTGGAACCGCTCCTTCTTATCATTCATATATGGCAATGAAAAAATCATTAATTAAACATGGAGGCAAATAAATGAGTGATAATATTATTGCATGTATTTGTGAAGGAACAGCAGAACAGGCTATTATAGATATATTATTAGAAAATGAAAAATTGATTTTTTCTAAAAATGATTTACTGGATGAAAGGGTTATTCGAACAAGAAATGCAAAAAAATTTGAAGACAAATATTTAGGTAAAGCTTTTAGTGAAAAGATTACAATTTATAGAATACTTGATTCTGTAAATGAAAAGTTTAAATTAAGTAAAGCTTATAGAAATAAAGTAGATGTTATAAATATTTATACTAGACCAGAAATAGAAATACTTATTATTATTAATGAATCCAAGTATGATGAATTTAGTAAAAAATATAAGAATAAAATAAAAGCAAGTGAATATTGTAAAACTAAATTAAAGTTGAAAGATATAAAAACTAGGAATTTTATACTGAATTATTTTTCTGATAGTGATAAGTTAGTTCATGTGATAAAAGAATATCAACGAGTTACTAAAAAAACTGAACATAAAAGTCTTGCAGATTTATTAAAATAATTTGTAAAAAGTATCGGCAAAGTTATTTAACTTTGTTGTATTTTATTGTGTATATAATATTTGTATTAGATATCACCGCTTGTATAAATCATTGCTTTATTATTATTATGATTTACTAAACAAATATATAGAATGAAATATTACGTAAAAGATGATGAGAAGTTTATGAAAGATATTTTTTATTTATGATTATCTATTTATTTGATATCATTAATATATAATTTAAATTTGACAGAAAAATCACATGAAAAGAAGCTTATACCATAGTAATTTCAATGGCTTATAAGCTTCTTATTTTTTCGTATTTGTGTAGTGAAAAAACTCTCATTTTGTGTCAGAAATCATTTTTTTTATATCTTCTAACGAGAGATATTTTCTGCTTAAATCCGTACCTAAACAATGATCTATGTGCTCTAAAACTTCATCATAATAAACCGCTTTATATTTGTTCATATCTAGTAGACAAACATTTGATTTTTTAAGCGATTCAATCATTTGATTAATAGAATATTTATACTCTGTTTTTCGTTCTAAAAGTCTTAAAATTAAAAGGGATATAAAACAAGTTAAGAAATGTGCTTCTATTGATTCGTCGTTCCAAACTCTTACTGGTCTTGCATTTATTACACTTTTGCTTACTTTAAATGTTTCTTCTATTTTCCAAAGCCCTCTGTATCTATCGATGATTTCTGAATCAGGCATATCTAGCTCGCTTGTTACAATGCAATAATAACCATCAAATTTTTCTTCTTCTTGAATACGCTTCATATCCAGTGTTGGAACAGTTTTTGTCTTGCTTTTTTTGATTTCTCCTGTTTTTTTATCCGCTTCCATTCCTTTGATATATTTTAAAGCACCATAGTTATCTGCTTTTAAGTATCCAGAAGGTGATTTAATTAATTTTTCTGCTTTTTCAATGACTTTTTCTCTTTTATGTTTTGTTCTTCTTGCATATTTTTCACTATAAAAAACAACGTGTTTTTCATCGATATCAACTTTTACACTGTTCCCTTTAGCATTTTTTATCCAAATATATGTAGGTAATACTCTTGATTTTATTTTAAAATCATCATTTAGATAGGTATATCCTTCTTCGCTTAAAGCGTATTCTTTTTCGTCTTTATTGGCTTTTGTGCCGCGAAGTGATTTGGAGAAAATATAGCCATCTCCTTTTGCAATATTATATCCTTTATTTGTTCCTGAATTGAGGCCTTTATCTGCAACAACAATCACTCTTTTTAGGTTAAAATTTTGTTTTACAGTATCTAGTATAGGCAGTAGAGTATCAAAGTCTGAGGTGCTCCCTTTAAATAATTTATACGTCATTGGAAGACCTTGATTATCAAGAAGAAGCCCCATTTGAATGATTTTTTTATCTTTGCGATCTTTCCCAACTCCTTTTTGAATAAAATCATCTTCTCTTTCTGTATGAAAATAGTAATTTGTCACGTCATAAAAAACATTTTCTGTATCTCTAGGGTACATCATATTTATATTTTCATGTAAATCAAGAATTAATTTATCTTTTTGTTTTGCAAATACTTTTAATGAACGATAAAGTGATTCGAGTGGAAAATCAAAATTTTCTATGTACTGATGTCTATGTTCATAATTAGAAAACTTTGATGCAGGATCTAAAATTCGTTTATATATCAATAGTTTCATAATATTATTTAAAGGAAAATTTGCTTTTAAGCCACGTTGTCTATTAATCAGGAACTTATGAATGCCTAGTTCATGATAAATCTTACTAATAACAGCAAATCCAATGTTTCTTAGATCATTTGTATCAGTAGTCATTCGTTTGTTTTTATCGATTATGATTTCTAATTTTTCCATTGTATTTTCTTCTAAAGTCATTTGTTTTGCTATTTCAGTAAAATGTGCTATTGGATTGTCAAATTCTTTCTCTAATTCATGTAAATATCCTAAGGATTGCACTGTTTTTTGCTTTGTTTTTTTAGTGATTGGATCACGAAAACTTTTACAGATAGATAAATAGATCATTTTATTGTTATGCTTTGTCTTTTTTAAAAACATTAAATTCACCTCGTTTCTATACAGTTCTATTATACCATACATTACAATACAACACAAAAAAAGAAAATAAATTTGACAAAAAAATTACCAAAATAATTGGTATTTCTAAATCAGAGCAGGGTAGCTATAAAAATTTGCTGTCAAATTCACGAGGATTTCAATCATTAATTTTTGATTCTACAATAGTAGAATTTTTTTTATTTATATTTACATCTTTATTTGAATATGGTAGTATACGTATATACGATGATAATGAGTAGTAATTAATTGATTTTTTTTAGAGAGTTTGTGGGTGGTGAAAACAGATAAAATAGATTGATGAAGGCGCTTTGGAGTATTTGTAATTAAGTGGGCTTATGCCAAATAGGGTGGAACCGCGGATTTATTCGTCCCTACATTATGTAGCGGATTTTTTTGTTTTTTTGAAAGGAGTTAGTATGAAAGCAACAATGACAGATATCGTAGCACTTGCAAAATCAAGAGGTTTTGTATTTCCTGGTTCTGAAATATATGGAGGACTGGCAAATGCTTGGGATTATGGTCCATTAGGAGTAGAACTTAAAAATAATGTTAAACAATTATGGTGGAAGAAATTTATTCAAGAATCACCATATAATGTAGGAATGGATGCGAGCATCTTAATGAATACACAGACTTGGGTAGCATCAGGCCATGTAGGTGGATTTAATGATCCATTAATGGACTGTAAAGCATGTAAAACAAGATATAGAGCAGACCAGTTAATAGAAGAATATATGGAGAAGAATGATTGTGTAGAAGTTGTTGAAGGTTGGTCTAATGAGAAGATGGAAGCTTATATCAATGAAAAAGAGATTAAGTGTCCGGGTTGTGGAAAACTGGATTATACAGGAATTAGACAGTTTAATCTAATGTTTAAAACGCATTTAGGAGTAACAGATGATAGTTCAACAGAAATTTATTTAAGACCAGAAACAGCGCAAGGAATTTTTGTTAATTTTAAGAGCGTTCAAAGAGCTTCTAGAAAGAAACTTCCTTTTGGTATTGGTCAAATAGGAAAATCATTTAGAAATGAAATTACACCAGGTAATTTTATCTTTAGAACAAGAGAGTTTGAACAAATGGAGCTTGAATTCTTCTGTCGACCAGGTGAGGATATGAAGTGGTTTGAATACTGGAAAGAATTCTGTATGAACTGGCTTTTAAATCTTGGTATTAAGAAAGAGAATTTAAGATTTAGAGATCATGGTGAAGAAGAGCTTTCTCATTATTCAAATGGAACAAGTGATATAGAATATCTTTTCCCATTTGGATGGGGTGAGATTTGGGGGATTGCAGATAGAACCGATTTTGACTTAAGTAGACATTCTGAGCATTCAAAGAAAGATTTAACATATCAAGATCCAATAACAAATGAAAAGTTTATTCCATATTGTATTGAGCCTTCAGTAGGTGCAGATAGAATAACACTTGCCTTCTTAGTAGATGCATTTGAAAAAGAAGAATTAGAAGATGGAACAAGCAGAAATGTACTTAGACTTCATCCTGCACTTGCACCATTTAAAGCAGCGGTATTCCCGCTGACTAAAAAGCAAAAAGAAGGTGCTCTTGAAGTATTTGAAATGCTCAGTAAAGAGTTTAATATTGATTATGATGAATCAGGTAATATTGGTAAGAGATATCGCCGTCATGATGAGATTGGAACGCCTTTCTGCATTACCTATGATTTTGATTCTGTAGAAGACCATGCTGTCACAATAAGACATAGAGATAGTATGGAGCAAGAACGAGTTAAAATAGAAGATTTAAAAGAATATATCGCTAGTAGAGTTAGAGTTTAATTGAGGTCTCTCCTTTTGGGGGAGATTTTTTTCATATCTTTCAATTTTGTAATAATAATAGTATAATAAGAGTGAGGTGAGAGAGTTTGGAGGGCAAATGGATAAATATTATATATATATTATTTCAGATTCATTAGGAGAAACAGCAGAATACGTAGCGAAAGCGACTGCTTCTCAGTTTGATAGAAAGTATGAAATAAGAAAGAATTCATGTATTAGAAACAAAGAGCAGTTAATGGACATTTTAGATGAAGCAAAGGACTATGAGTCTATTGTACTATATACTACGGTCATTGAAGAATTTAAAAAGACAATAGAAATTCAGTGTGCAACTTATAATCTGAGATGTATTGATATACTCGGTTCTACGATGGAAAATTTTAAATCCTTTTTAGATTTAAAACCAAAACAAGAGCCAGGTATTATTAGAAAATTAGATGAGAAGTATTTCAAAAGGGTAGAAGCAATAGAATTTGCTGTTAAATATGATGATGGGAAAGATCCGAGGGGGTTAAAAAATGCTGATATTGTACTTTTAGGAGTATCTAGAACATCTAAAACACCTCTTAGTATGTATCTTGCGAATAAAAATTTTAAAGTAGCAAATGTGCCGCTTGTTCCTGAAGTGAGAGTGCCGAAGGAGCTGAAGGATGTAGATCCTAAAAAAATAATTGGACTAACAACAAATCCGGTAAAATTAAATGAAATAAGGCAGGAGCGCCTTAAGGCACTTGGACTTCGTGATACGGCTTCCTATGCGAATTTAAATAGAATATTAGAAGAACTTGATTATGCGGACAGGGTAATGAAGGAGTATTCATGTCCAATTATTGATGTATCAAATAAGGCAGTAGAGGAAACGGCGAATTTAATCATTGATATTATAAATGAAAGGGAGGAATAAGATGAAATTTGTTTATTCATTTGAAGAAGGAAATAAGGAGATGAAAGATATCTTAGGGGGGAAGGGCGCTAATTTATCTGAAATGAAGAAGATTGGTCTTCCTGTACCTAATGGATTTACCATTTCTACAGGTGCTTGTAATGATTATTTTGACAAAAATAAAAAGATATCAGATGATATCATCGATCAGATTAATCATTATTTGACTGATTTAGAAGAAAAAACAAATAAAAAATTAGGTGGAAAAAATCCGCTCTTAGTTTCTGTTCGTTCAGGTTCTGTTATTTCTATGCCAGGAATGATGGATACGATTTTAAATCTAGGGTTAAATGATGAGACCGTAGAAATTATGGGAGAAAAAGCGGATTTTATTTTTGCATTTGATGCGTATAGAAGGCTGATTCAGATGTTTTCAGATGTTGTACTCGGGATTGAAAAGTATAAATTTGATAGAGTTTATGATAAGTATGAAGAAAAAACAGAAGAAAATCTTAGACAGATAGTAGAAGAATTTAAAAAAATAGTATTAAAAGAAACGAAAAAACCATTTCCACAAAATGCAAAAGAGCAGCTTATGATGGCAATCCATGCTGTATTTGATTCATGGAATAATAATAGAGCGATTGTATATAGAAAATTAAATAATATTTCGGATTCCCTTGGAACGGCTGTAAATATTCAGGAAATGGTATTTGGTAATACAGGAGAAGAATCTGGAACAGGGGTTGCTTTTACTAGAAATCCATCAACGGGTGAGAGCGGCGTTTTTGGAGAGTATTTATTAAATGCACAGGGAGAAGATGTTGTTGCAGGTATTAGAACGCCTCAGCCAATACTTACTTTAAAAGAATCTCTTCCTGAAGTGTTTGAAGAATTTATTAGTGTAATAAAAAAACTAGAAGAGCATTATAGAGATATGCAGGATATTGAATTTACAATTGAAAATAAGAAATTATATCTTCTTCAGACAAGAACAGGCAAAAGAACTGCAGAAGCAGCGATTAAAATAGCTGTTGATATGGTAAATGAAAAAGTGATTACAAAAGAAGAAGCACTTTTACGAATCGAGCCAAGTCAAATTCATCAGCTTCTTCATCCTAGATTTAATGCAGAGGATCTGAAAGAGCATGAGGAGCTTGCAAAAGGTCTTCCAGCATCACCAGGAGCTGCAAGTGGTGAAATCTGCTTTGATTCAAATGAAGTAAAAAAAGCGGTAAAAGAAGGTAGAAAAGTAATTCTTGTAAGAGTGGAAACATCACCTGAAGATATTGAAGGAATGGTAAATGCAGAAGGAATACTGACAGCAAGAGGAGGAATGACTTCTCATGCTGCTGTTGTTGCAAGAGGTATGGGTAAATGCTGCATTGCGGGATGTCATGATTTAGTAATTTCAGAAAAAGAAGGAACAATTCATGTAAATGGCGTTGATTTAAAAAGAGGCGATTTTATTTCCTTGGATGGTAGAACGGGCATTGTGTATAAAGGAAGTATTCAAAAATCAGAAGCCTTTATTTCAGCATCTTTTAATCAAATCCTATCTTGGGCAGATGAAGTGAGAAGATTAAATATTAGAACGAATGCAGATACGGTAAAAGATGCATCAATGGCGCTTAAATTTGGTATCGAGGGGATTGGACTTTGTAGAACAGAGCATATGTTCTTTGATTCAAGTAGAATTCTTGATATGAGAAGGCTTATCTTTGCTGAGTTCTCTGAAGAAAGAAGAGCAGCGCTTTCAAGACTTCTACCCTATCAGAAAAAAGATTTTTATGATTTATTTAAACTCCTAAATGGTCTTCCAATTAATATTAGACTCTTAGATCCACCTCTTCATGAGTTCTTACCACATACAGAAGAAGAGATAAAAGAATTATCAAAAGAGATTAATAAATCAGAAATAGAAATAAAAGACCGAATTAAAGCATTAAATGAAGTCAATCCAATGCTTGGACATAGAGGGTGTAGGCTCGGAATTACCTTCCCTGAAATTTATGAAATGCAGGTAAAAGCTATATTTGAAGCAGCTTGTGAAGCAGCTAAAGAAAATATAAGTGTAAAACCAGAAGTGATGATTCCACTCATTGGTTTTGATAAAGAGCTTGAAATACTAAGAGATTTAACGATTCAGACGGCTGAAAAGATACTCTTAAATAATAAAGTGGAAATGAAGTATGAAGTAGGAACGATGATTGAAGTGCCTAGAGCGGCTCTTACAGCGGATGATATCGCAAAACATGCCGATTATTTTTCCTTTGGGACAAATGATTTAACGCAGATGACACTTGGTTTTTCAAGGGATGATAGTGCTAAGTTCATTCATGAATACATAGGGAATAAGGTGTTTGAAAGAGATCCATTTGAATCAATTGATGCAAATGGTGTGGGAAGGTTAATGGAAATGGCGATTAAACTTGGAAGAAGTGAAAAAACTGATTTAAAAGTGGGTATATGCGGTGAGCATGGAGGAGAAGAAAAATCAGTGCATCTCTGTCATAAACTCGGACTTAACTATGTATCTTGCTCTCCATTTAGAGTGCCAGCAGCGAAACTTTCAGCAGCACAAGCAGTGATAAAAGAAAGAATATAAAATAGATAATATAGAAAACTTATAGAGTTTTCTATATTTTTTTGTTATTATTGTTCTAAGGGGGGAATATGAACGAGTTACTACGTAAATATAATATTGATTTAAGTTTTGAAGAGATTAGAAATTATTATTTTAAAAATAGTAGATATTATTATACCTTAGAGAGAATGTGTGCTGTAGATTCAGATATAGATGAAATTATAATAGCATCATTATTTTCAAGGATAGCCTTTAAAGAGGATTTTGCAAAAGAGAGCATCAAACTTTTTAAAGAGGTATGTCATCATAATAAAGAATTTATTGATAGAGTATCTAATCTCATTTATATATCAGAATATCTTAAAATACCAGAAACAGATTTAGAAAAAGAATTTTATAAAGTCTACCATAAGGAACTTGATAAGAATATTATTGAGCTAATTGATATGGAAAGAGATATTTTTAGAGATTATCAGAGACTCAGTATCAAAGAATATAAAATAAAAAGAATAGCGTATTTAAAAAATGCTCATAAGGTAACAAAGAACGAAGATTTTTTACATCTTATAGAGTATATTAATAAAAAAGAATATACAGTGGGATTTTATCCGGGAAGTTTTAATCCTTTTCATAAGGGCCATTATAATATTCTTTTAAAAGCAGAAGAATCCTTTGATAAGGTGATTATTGGTATTGGACTCAATGCAGATAAACGAGATATTAAGCGATATGAGATTCCTGATCGAATAAAAAATAGAGAGATTATTAAATATGATGGTCTTATTACAACCGTTATTAATGAGATAAAAAAAGATGCAAAAGTTCTTGTTGTAAGAGGACTTAGAAATGCCTATGACCTTCAATATGAAGATACGCTTCGTCATGTGGTAGAAGATTTTCTTCCAAATCAGCATTTTATTTATTATTTCTGTGATAAAAAATATGAACATATATCTTCTAGTATTATTAGAGATCTTATTTCAAGATCATCTACGGATGAAGATATTAAAACGAATTTAGAAAAGTATATGATGTAAGGAGGTTTATGAGTCCGTATATTATTTTAGTATTTTTAATTCCTAGTATTATCTTTTTAATTGTTGGATGGTATATTGGAAAAACAGGTTATGTAGAAGTGTTAAAGCATTATGATGAAAAGAAGGAATATGATAAAAAAGGATTTTCAAAATTTATTCGAAATGTAATGATGAGTATAGGATGTAGTACCATGGTTTTAATTGCCCTTGCACTTATTTTAAATCATGTGATGAAGGTAACTTATTTTAGTCAGTATTTCTTAGTAGTCTATGTGATTATGATTATTATCTATTTAATATTACTCAGGATTTCGCCAAAAAAATATGAAATAAAATAAGGAAAAAGCACCCTAGAGTGCTTTCAGACCGTCGACAAATGGACTTTGAAATTAACCTCAAAGTCCATTTTTTTAACGATTTCTATTAATTTGATCATTTTTACAAAAATATAGTCTGA
>PDWI01001864.1_pt1 | contig 32783 bp, 32 predicted proteins | sample 1430891 | NCBI WGS metagenome assembly PDWI01 (sample SAMN01162508, study PRJNA174530) | Oral metagenome, whole genome shotgun sequencing project. | biome: Marine environment; feature: Marine mammal; material: Swab sample of the gingival sulcus; isolation source: swab sample of gingival sulcus... | reverse complement strand
GCTTCATAATCTAAAACAGCACTTTGTGCATCAAGAGCAACTTTAAAATCTACTCCGTCTAGTTTAACTACATCTTTATCATAATATTTATCGTTTTTAACAAATTTAAAGTTATTTCCTGAGAACCACTCTGTCCAAACAAATGGTCCATTATAAAGTGTTGTTTCTGGAGAAAGTCCATACTGATCTCCCTGAGCCTCAGCAAATTCTTTATTTGTAGGATAGAATGAAGGGAAAGAAACTAGTGTATCAAAAAATGGAACCGGTCTCTCAAGTGTAACTTCAAAAGTCTTATCATCAACTGCCTTAACTCCTAGCTCTTCAACTGGAAGTTCACCTTCAAGAACTTTAACACCATTTTTAACAGCAGCTATATCAATCATATAAGCATACTCACTACCAAACTTAGGATCTGCAAGTCTTTGCCATGCATAAACAAAATCATTTGCAGTAACCGGTGTATCGTTAGACCAAAGTGCGTCTCTAAGTTTAAATGTGTAAACTAAACCGTCTTCTGACATCTCATAAGATTCAGCAATACCAGGTACAGCATTACCATCAACATCAACACTGTGAAGTCCTTCCATACAAGCTGCGATAGCTTCAAAACTTAAACCGTCTGTAGCAACTTGAGGATCCATGTTATTAAGGTCAGCATTCTTTATCAGTGTTAATACTTTTCCACTACCGCCACCTTCTTCAGTCTTCTCTTTAGGTTGTTCACTACCTGTCTCTGTCATATCACCATCAGACTTTTTATCTTCTGAAGAACCACATGAAACAAGTGATAAAACAACTACTAAAACTAGTAGCAATACAAATGTTTTTTTCATAAAAAACCTCCTTATATAGAACAATTATAAATCATTTTTAAATTTATTGCAAGAATTTAATAATATACATTTTTTATGTCTATCTTTAATAAAAAATCTTAATATTGGACGCAAAAAAAAGCCTCTGTTCATTCAAAACAGAGGCTTTCCAACTAAAGAATATTGTCAATTAAATCCTTTAATACTTCTACAGATTTGTGTCTTGCATACTCATAATTTTTTTCAAACGAGGCTTGACCACTTTCGTTTTGTGTATCAGTCACTGACTTAATGACGACGACCTTTTTTCTGTTTAAAAAACATGTGTGTGCAACCGCTGCTGACTCCATATCAACAGCATAAGGATCAAACTTTCTAATTATCTCGCTTCTACCATCACTATCTATAAAAGTCTCTCCGGTAACAATTTTTCCAAAATATATGTTGAAATCATAATCTCTATTGAGTGCTGATTTCATCTTTTTAACAAGATCTTCATCTACTTCAAAGTATTCAGAAAAATAATTTGGATCTGAATTGTACTTTATTATGATTTCAGGATCAACATCGTGATGCGCAAGTTTTGTCGCGACCACACAATCTCCTATATCAATATCCTCTATTGCTCCACACACTCCAACCATAATGACTAAATCAACATCATATTTATCAATTAAAAGCTGAGTTGTGGCAGCAGCATTTACTTTAGAGACGCCGCTCTGAGCACAATAATACTCATTTTTTCCCAGCGAGCCCTTTACAACATTTAACCATTTTACTTTTTCTTCTTTTGTAGTTTCAAAAAAATCGTATACAGGGGATATTTCGTCTTGCATAGCCCCTATAATGGCTATTCTACTCATGTTATTTACCTAACATTTCATCAATTGTCTGAATTACACTATCTTTTCCTAATGCACCAAGCTGAGCTTTATAAATTTCACCTTCTTTTGTTATGAAAACATTAAGAGGTATCGATCTAACTCCATAGTCTGAAAGAAACTGCATTCCTTCCTCATCGTCTTGTGCAAATAAAACGGTATAATCAATTCCTTTTTCTGATATAAAGTCTCTAACTTTCTGCTCACCATCCTGAGCAGTTATGTTGACTGCTAAAAGTTCATATTCATCAGATTTTTCTTTGTATATATCCTTCATATCAACTAATTCATCAACACAATAAGGTCAGCCAACTGACCATACAACTAGGTGAACTGGTTTTCCCTTTAATGAAGAAAGCGTCACCTTTTTTCCTTCACTAGACATAAGTGTAAAGTCCGGAGCCATGTCTTCACTTTCTTCTTTTTTTCCACTGTTGTTGTTTTCATTACTGCTTGAATTAGTTTCTTCCTTGGCAGTACTACTGTTATCACTTTCAGAATTAGTTTCTTTATCCGTTGATTTACCCGAACATGAAACCAAACTAAATATTAGCAGTATAGAAACAACAAATAACAATAATCTTTTCATATTTACCGCCTACCCTAATAGACTTTCTAATTTTGCCTTATCAAAACCTTGAATAGTTTCTCCATCAACTACTATAACAGGAACGCCCATAAAGCCCTTCTGTATCAGTTCTTTTCTCGCTGCAGGATCAGTAGATACATTCTTTTCTGTATATTCAACATTAATAGACTGTAAATAATCCTTAGCCGCATGACAATACCCACATGTGTTACTTGTATAAATAACAACTGATTTATTACTCATAATTACCTCCTAATTTAATTAATTATCGCTATGATTTTACCCTCATAATTTACTTCTAAACAAAAGAATTGTATAATAATTCTGGAGGTAATAATGGCTTGGAGAACACTGGGACACAGAGGCGACGCGCTTGAAGATTTAATAAATATAACAAATGAATACTATAGAAATAATGATTATGCTTGTATCAATAAAATAGCTACTCCTATAAAAGTAGTCAAACAAAATGAAAAAGGACAGATAATACTTGGTTTTTTTGAAAAAAAATCAACTGTTGACTTTATTGGGATAGCACAGAACATACCGATATGTTTTGATACAAAGGAAACAAAATCTGCATCTCTTTCTCTTGGAAATATTCACCCCCACCAAATAAAATATATGCAGGATTTTAGACGTCACGGTGGAATCAGTTTCTTAATTGTGCATTTTACTTCTCTTGAAAAATATTATCTGGTACCACTTGAATTTATAGAAAAACATTTAGAAATAAAAAATAACGGTGGCAAAAAATCAATAAAGCATTTAGAGTTTATAGACGCATACCCTATAGGATTTTTAAACAATCAAATTCTACACTATCTTCCTGCAATAAATGCCTACTTGGACGACCTTGAAATCAACAATTCATAATTTTGAGCAAGTATCACATACTCTTCAGGGCTTATAGTCTCAGCTCTCCTCTTAGACTGAATACCGCTCATATCTAACATTTCCTGTACCGTGTCTTTACTGTACTTATTCGATAGAGAATTATATATCGTCTTTCTTCTAGATGAGAATGCTGCTTTTATGATAGGTATAACGCTATCTGGTACATCTATATTTTTTTTCCTAAATTTCATTACCACACTATCAATTTTGGGTTTTGGCATAAAGCAGCTTGCACTTAAAGTATGAACTTTTTCTACTTCACTATATATTTGAGTGATAGCGCTCAGTACAGAATAGTTTTTACTTCCCTCTTTACTAACTATCCTTTCACCAACTTCCTTTTGCATCATAAATACCATATCTGAAAATTCAGTATCACTCTCTAAAAACTTCATTATAATCGCCGAAGTAATGTAGTAAGGAAGATTTCCTACAACTTTAGTTCCATTTTTAAAAACAGATAAATCCACATTCAATATATCATCATTTATAATTTCAAGATTATCAAAATTCATTATAGAATCAAGGATACTTGCAAGTCTCTTATCAATTTCAACTGCATATACTCTATTCACAAGTTTTGAAAGCTCAGATGTTATTGCTCCAAGACCGGAACCGATTTCAATAACTATATCTGTAGAACTTATATTTAACGCGGAAATAATTTTTCGTCTTGCATTTTCGTCTATTAAAAAATTTTGTCCAAATCTCTTATCAAAATACAGATTGTATTTTTTCATGATTTCTTTAATCCATATAGGACTTATCGTATTCATACACACCCCATTTCTATCTCAGTATAACATAATTAACGTTTTTAAAAATAAATTCTCTTAAAAGTAATATATTTATATATTTTAATAATAATAGTCAAATAATAATAATTTGAAAATCTTTTTATTTTTAAATGATTTTAAGCGTTGATGAACCTATGTAGATATTTTAGTACATCATTGATGTACTAAAAGTATTGTAGTATAATACTTTTAAAGGAGAGTAAAATGTACAAGGTGATAACAAACAACAAATCAGTATATTCAAAATACCTAGATGTTGAATATCTGGATACTGATTTTAGAGGCATTTTAATAAAGGCAAGGGATTATATCCATCTTGGATATACACTTGAACATCACCCACTTCCAGCCAGTATAAGAATGCTTTTCTCCCCTTATAGGACTATAATTTTAAGCAAAAAAGAGGACATAGAGGAATCTACTATCATTATTGAAAAGTCTATAGAGAAATACGATATGACTTTAGGTGAAAGAACTCCCGATTATAAAAATGGGAAGGATTATGAAATTATCGATAGGAATCTTATGGAAAGTACAGTTAAGGAACTTACTAATTTCAAACCAAAGAGGAGGTAGAAAATGAAGTTAGAACTCAGAAAAATTAAGGTTGATGATATTGTTCTCGCTAAAGAGAACTCTTTCTCAGCTGGAACTCTAACCGTAAATGAGGATTGGTTGGTCAAAGAGCTATCTAAAATAAACAATGTTAAGAGTATCAAAGTGGCTCTTGCAAAACCAGGCGAGAAAAAAAGGATTATTCCTGTTAAAGATGTTATTGAGCCAAGATACAGAGTAGATAGAAAAGTTTCATACTTTGCTGCTGTTACTGGTGAAACTGCTCAGCTTGGCGAAGGTACTGTTAACATATTTGATGGGGCAGCAGTTGTAACTATCGGAGATATCGTTGGATTCCAAGAAGGTGTTATCGATATGTGGGGAGAAGGCGCTAAATGGACTCCATTTTCTAAGACCAATAATATCGTGATAGATATATCTGTAGTAGATGGCCTAGACCCACACGAACATGAATACACAGTTCGAGAAGTTGGTCTGAAATCAGCTGAACTAATTGGTACTATATCAAAAGAGGTAAGTGACTTTAGTGAAATTAAGGTATATGAAACAGGAAATATTTTTGAAGAAACTGCTAAATACCCTGAGCTTCCTAAAGTAGTATATGTCGAAATGCTTATATCTCAAGGACTTTTACACGATGATTATATATATGGTGTTAATTCAGCGCAATTACTCCCTACTTTAATTCATCCAAATGAAGAAATTGACGGCGCAGTTGTGAGCGGAAACTGTGTTGCAGCTTGCGACAAAATAACAACTTACCAACATCAAAATAATGCAATTGTTTTAGACTTATACGATAGACATGGAAAAGATATAAACTTTCTTGGTGTAGTTTTAACTCCAGAACTCACCACTCTAACAGGCAAGTTTAGATCTTGTGACTTCACCGCAAAACTCTGCAAAATGTTAGGAGCAGACGGAGTAATTGTAAGTGAAGAAGGATACGGAAATCCTGATTCTGATTTACTTATGATATGCGAAAGACTTGAAGAAGCTGGTATTAAAACTGTACTAGTTACTGATGAATGCGCAGGATGGGAAGGTGACAGCCAACCACTTGCAGACACTTCTGAAAAGGCAGTAGCAGTAGTTTCTACAGGAAATGTAAGCCATGTTGTAAAACTAGAAAAGGCAGATGAAATACTTGGAAATCCAAACGCACTAGAAAATCTAGCTGGTGGCTGGGCAGGCGCATATAATGAAGAAGATGGAACTATGGTAATGGAGCTAAATGCAGTTATCGGATCAACATCAGAAATTGGATATCACAATGCTACAATCGTAGAGAAGTAGGAGGAAAATAATGAAAAAACAAATTTTATATTATCTCAATCAATTTTTCGGACAAATTGGTGGAGAAGAAAAAGCCGGATACAAACCTACTTTTTCAAATGAAAAAATAGGACCTGTCCTAGCTTTTTCAGAAAAGATTGAAGATGCAGAAATAGTTGGAACTGTTATTTGCGGTGATAATTATTTCAATGAAAATAAAGAGGAAGCGCTTAAGTTTATCGATTCCGTATTTGAAAAAAATCAAATTGATATACTCATTGCTGGACCGTCATTTAATGCTGGAAGATACGGAGTAGCATGCGCAGAACTCGCTAATTATGTTTCTGAAAAATATAGTATTCCTGTAGTAACTGGTTGCTATAAAGAAAATCCAGGTCTTGAAATGTGCAAGCTGAATGCATATGTAATTGAAACAAAAGACTCAGCAGCAGACATGAGAAAAGCTCTTTCAAAAATGAGTGCTGTTACAAACAAAATAATTAAAGGCGAAGAGTTAGATCCGGAGACTGATAATTATTTCAAACAAGGTAAAAGGAAAACAATTCTAGTTGAAAAGAATGCGTCACTTAGAGCTGTAGAAATGCTTCTAAAGAGACTAAGAGGCGAAGAATTTAAAACAGAAATGGAAATGCCTTCGTTTGATAAGGTTACACCTGGTGCTGCAATTAAAGATATGTCTAAAGCCGTTATTGCTCTTGTTACATCTGGCGGTATCGTTCCACTTGGTAATCCTGATAAAATTCAGTCAGCATCTGCTAGAATCTGGGGAAAATATGTCATTGAAGGAAGAGACAATTTGAAAGGTGATTTCTGCACTATACACGGCGGATATGATCCTGTATATGCCAATGAACTACCTGATAGAGTTGTACCTCTTGACATACTAAAAATATATGAAAAAGAAGGAAAAATCGGTAAAGTATTTGATAAATTCTACACTACTACAGGAACAGGAACTGCAGTAGGAAATGCTATCGCTTTTGGAGAAGAAATTGGAAAAGAACTTTCAGAGAGCGGAGTTGACGCCGTTATACTTACTTCAACTTGAGGAACTTGCACACGTTGCGGCGCAACAATGGTTAAAGAAATTGAAAGATATGGTATCCCTGTAGTTCATATGGCTACTATAACAACTATTTCAAAATCTGTAGGTGCAAACAGGATAGTTCCTACAATAGCGATACCACATCCAGTTGGAAATCCAAAAGTATCGGAGGAAAGAGAATACGAGTTAAGAGAAAACTTGGTCTCTAGAGCTATAGAAGCTTTATCTACAGAAGTTGAATCACCTACTATTTTTTAAGGAGGAGTTATGGCTAAGCGCGGAAAATGGAGTAGCCGTTTCGGCTACATAATGGCTGCAGCGGGCTTTTCAATAGGCCTCGGTAATATATGGAGATTTCCATATTTAGTTGGAACAAATGGTGGCGGTGCTTTTGTTCTCGTATACATAATCATATGTATAGTGATAGGACTTCCTCTGTTCTACATGGAAATTGCTCTTGGTAGAAAGACACAACTAAACCCTATTCAGGGTATGAGAAGTCTAACTAAAAAAGGTAGCCCTTGGGTTTCATTTGGATGGCTAGGAGTTATATCTGCATTTTTGATACTTGCCTACTACTTCCAGATAATGGGCTGGATAATAGCATATCTTGTAAAAATGGTTACAGGGCAGCTGAGTGGTCTCGACGCTGCTGGATATTCTAAAGTATTCAGTGACTTCACATCTAATCCAACAGCACTGATAATTTACACAGCTATCGGTATGATAATCGTTGGAATAATTTCTTCAAAGTCACTAAACAGTGGTTTAGAGAAAGCTTGTAAATTTATGATGCCTGCTCTATTTATAATGTTAGTACTGCTTGCAATCAGATCTCTAACGCTTCCTGGAGCAGGAGAAGGATTAAAATGGTATCTAAATGTCGACTTTTCTAAGATTAATGGAGATGTTCTGCTGACTGCACTTGGGCAAGCGTTCTTCTCAATAGGTATCGCGAGTGGTGGTGCTTTTATATATGGTTCGTATCTTAAGAAAAATAGCGACATACCGGTTGACGGTGCTTCAGTTGTGGCATTCGACTTACTGGCTGCTTTAATAGCGGGTGTTGTTATATTCCCTGCTATATTTGCACTAAATCTTGACGTTGACAGTGGTAGCAATCTACTATTTGTAACAATGTCTAATCTATTCTCTCAAATACCTCTAGGAAGTGTGTTTGGTTCAGCGTTCTTCTTACTAATCTTATTTGCTGCACTATCATCAGCACTTGGTTACTTAGAGCCAGTTTCCGTATCAATTGCCGAGCTTGGAAAGAAAAGCAGACCTGCATCAGTTTGGATAGCACTAGTAGCTATATTTATAGCTAGTATTCCTCCTATTATGGCAATGGGACCATGGAAAGACGTAACAATAATAGGCAAAAACTTCTTTGATTTTGCAGATTATATTTCAGGCAATATAGCCATGCCACTTGGTGCCTTAGTTCTAATATTCTATACCGTATCTAAATGGAAATTTAGTGAGTTCAAAAATGAATTAAATCACGGTGCTCAAAAGATTAAAGTTACAAATGCGTGGAAGCCAATCGTTATGCTATTACTACCTGCTTCACTTGTAATTATCTTTGTTATGGGAATAGGAATCTTCTAGAAAGGTACTAGAAAAAATTAAGGGTTTTCGCCTCTGGCGAAAGCCCTTTTCCTTTAAAGGATTACTCCCTTTATATGTTCTACAAATTCGTCAATATGCTCCCTTGCATATTTCTCTGCTTCTTCCTCATTTCTGCGTTCAATAGCGTCGACAATTAGCTCAAATGTCCTTGTAAATATACTCATGTCATCAAATGATTCATTGCAGTAATGCCATAATCTCTCACTGTGCAAATGTAGTCTTGTAAGTTCAGATATTAGCCAAGGATTATTTGAGTTTCTAGTTACAATTATATGAAACTCTTCATCGTAACTAATTGCATCCTGATAGTCCTTTATGTCGGTAAGTGACTTGAGTTTTTGTATTATATTCTTGAGTTTAGAAATGTCTTCTTCACTTATATTTTTTACTGATAGCTTTGTAGCAAGAGGATCCAATACCCTTGTTATTTCAAACAGATATCTCATTTTGTGAAAATCAATCTGGGTAACTTGAGCTCCGTAACGCGGAATTATTTTTAACAAACCCACATCTTCAAGTCTTTTAAAAACTGTTCTGATTGGTGTTCTACTAACCGCAAACTCTTTCGCTAAATCTTGTTCATTTAATATTATTCCGGGATCATACTTAAGTTTAACTATTCGTTGTTTTATTTGTTCATAAATATTTAAATTTCTCATTGTATTCATTCTCCAAAAACGTACAAGAACATTATACTTGTTCTCGTTTCATTATACAACAAAAATATAACTTTTAAAAAAATTATTTTGTTAGTGATAAGATTAAAGAATAAAAAAAGACTCCTGACTTTTGTCAGGAGTTGTAATCTTTTTATGTTTCTATAGGACCTATATAATGTTTGTATAATTCCTCTGTTGCCAGTGCAAGTTTTGTTACGCTGCACTCATTATTATTTGGATAAACAAAATAAGTATCATCTAGTGTGCTAAGGTCAAAGCAATCTCTATGTCTCTTGTGATAATTATACTCAATGTGGCAAGAGTACATTGTAGCTACTTCTTTTCTTAGCTCGTAGTCTTCGCCCATATAATTCCACTTCATAAGAAAACCGTTTTTATCGTGTACTACAGTCCCCTCTCCTAAGTCATACCATTCTTTAGGATTTGGAAGAGCATCAATTGTTACACTGAACTCAGATTTATATGTACCGCCAACTACTTCCTCTCTGACGTTTTCTCTCATCCACTCATACCAATCAGGTATATGAGAAAATATAGTCTCTCCACTCTCAGATCTCAGTTCTCCATACTCTGTCATCTCCCAAGAGCTTCCACAGTGTAAGCATCTAAGTTTAGTGCCTTCAGACTGCATCTCATTCTCGTGCTTACAGTTACAGCACTGATATAAAAGTCTATGGAGACCTTCTGCTCTATCGCTCTTAGTAACCTTTATTTTGTTTTCTTTCTGCCACTTATAATCATCATATTCTAGTGCATTTCTTATTTTAAAACCTATTTCACTAATTGACATCTTTTCAAGGTCATCCACGCTGAGAAGTTTTGTCATAACGGCAGGATCAACTTTTACTCCTCTTGGTTTAGGATTCCAAGATGGAGCATTTATATGGTGTCCTGTATTATTTAAAGTAACAACTGGTACTTTTAAAAGTTTTACAAACTTAGCTACTGCATCAGGTATAACAGCTCTAGTTCCACACAGAGAATATCTAGCCTCTGGATAGATTACAATGATATCTTTATTATTAACTACAGTCTTTAGCTGTTTAAAAAGAGTCATATCATTTGTGAATTTTCTTTTTCCTATTCCACCCATTAGCTTTAAAATATCGGCAAAACCGACATATCCATCTACCGACACAACGTAGTTAGCTCTGTGTGGCATAATAGCAAGTGTCATAGTGAGATAATCCATAAATGCGTTATGGTTCGGGAGCAGAATATAAGGTGGTTTGAGCCCCTGTGTATTTACTTTTTTTACCTTTACCCTATTGGTAAGTTTCCACTTTAATGTAAGTAACCATGTAACCGGAGTTAGTAGTAAACTTTGTCTTCTCGGTTTCGCATTAAGATTAAATCTTTTCCACTTACTTGGATGTAGTTCCTTCATTTATTACCTCTTATCAATAATTGTTAACTAGTTAATTATAACACAATTAGGTTAAATGTTAAAAATAAATACTTTTTGTTAAAGTAGTATTAAGAAAATTTTTTTGTTATACTCTATTTGTAGAATTAATGGAGGTGAATATGACAAATTTAAGTAAGTTATGTGCTGAAAAAGCAAATCTGATTATAATAGACATTCAGGAAAAATTACTGCCTGCTATATCAAATAAGGATGACGTTGTAAAGAACACAAAAATACTAATTGAGACTGCTAAAAATCTAGATCTAAATATCGTGCTGAGTGAACAGTATCCAAAAGGATTAGGAAGTACAATACCAGAAATAAAAGAAATGTTAAATTCTCAGGAGCAGGTTGAAAAGACAAGTTTCTCAGTTTGTGGAGACAATAAAGAGCTGTTTGATAAACTGTTAAAGCAAGAAAAAAATCAGTTTATAATTGCTGGAATAGAAGCTCATATATGCGTTTATCAAACTGTAAAAGATCTTCTTATTTCAGGTGCAGAGGTCTTTCTGGTTTCTGACGCGGTAGGGTCAAGAAAAGACGCTAGTAGACTTCAAATAATAAATACTCTAATAAGTATGGGAGCAGTCGTTCTTCCAACAGAATCGATACTCTTTGAACTCTTAGAGAATTCGAAAAATAAACACTTTAAAAATATTTCCAAACTCATCAAATAACAAAAATTCATAAAAAATTTGTATTAATATGGAATAATTAACGATTGTCCATTATAATGTTATTCGGGAGGAAACTATGATCGCAAAGACAAAAAGAGGAAATATTATTGACCTTTCTTATGAGGGGCATATAGCTGTTGTAAATACTGAAGGTAAACTACTTTATTCTTATGGTAACCCAGACAGAGTAACATTTATTAGGTCATCATTAAAGCCTATACAGGCGCTTGTAGCTTTAGAAACAGGACTATTAGATGAATATGACTTAACCAATAAAGAACTATCTGTTATGTGTGCATCGCATATAGGAAGTTTCGAGCATGTAGAGGTGGTAACAAATCTACTTAAAAAAGCCGGACTTGATGAGAGTTATTTAAGGTGTGGATCTCATATGCCAAGAGATAAAGAGAGTTCAGCATTTCTTATCAAAAGCTGTAAAGAACCAACCCCAATATACAATAACTGTTCGGGCAAACACTCAGGTGTATTACTTGCCTGCAAGCATTCTAATGAGGACCTAGCTACATACTTTAAGAAAGACCATCCTCATCAAAAAAGAATTCTTAAAGCGCTGAGTGAACTCTCAGATTATCCAGAGGAAAAGATAGAAATTGCGACAGACGGATGCAGCCTTCCAGTTCATGCTATCCCTCTTAGAAATTACGCAAGAGCTTTTGCATTAATAGGAAATCCCGAATCGTTAGATGAGAGAAGAAGAAATCTTATCAATAAACTCAATACTGCAATGAGACTTGAGCCTAGAATGGTATCTGGTAAAAACAAAATCTGTACAGATCTCATGAAGAAATTATATCCAAAAGTAGTGGCAAAAGGCGGAGCGAATGCATACTACGCTGTTGCAGTACCAGAGAAAAAACTTGCATTAACAGCAAAAATAGAATCTGGAAACTATGATATACTACCCATGGTTGTGCTAGAGGCACTAAGACAAATAGGTGCGATAACCGATGAGGAGTACCATCTGTTTGACGACTACACAAATGGCATTATAAAAAATCATGCAGGAATTGAGGTAGGAAAAACGAGTACAACTTTTGAACTTACAAAACATATATAGAAACAAAGCCTAGTTATAAAGCTAGGCTTTTATTTTGCATACATATTTCCAACCAAAAATAATACCAACTTTCTTGGGAGAAGTCTCTGCAACATAAGAAATATATGATAATTAAATCCAATTGTCTGAATTGACTTTAGTCTTTTTTTCTTAGAACTTAAATAGACTCTTTTGGCTACATATTCAGGAGAAATGCCATTTCTCTCATCCCTCTCCATTCTTTCTATGGAACGCCTTAAGGATTCCCCGTATTCAGTACCTTCCGCTGTACTTTTTCTTCTATGTGATGTAAATTCCGTTTTTATATCTCCTAATAAAAACAGAGAAGTCTGAATACCAAAACGTTTAAGTTCTAGTTGCCATGCCTCTAATAGCTTATTTGAGGCCGCTTTTGAAGCGGAATAAAAACTTTGAAATGGTATTGATATTTCCGCAGCCACTGAACTAATGAAAATTATTTTGCCGTTTTTAGCTTTTTTAATTAAAGGTAAAAAGTTTTTAATCGTCGAAAACAGTCCAAAAAAGTTCACATCAAACTGACTTTTAGCTTCTGTTAATGTCGTATACTCAGTTACACCAGAAATACCAAAACCTGCTGAACATATAAGCTGTGAGATAGATTCTTCTCTGCTTTCCACAAACTGAAAAGCTCTCTTCAGATCATTAGTATTCGTTACATCGCAAGTAATATGATTTATTGATAAATCTTTCCAATTATAATCACTTCTACTGATTGTGTATACTTCATACTTATTCGTGTAATATTCAATCGCCAATGCTCTTCCTATTCCACTTGTGCCTCCGGTTATAACTACTACAGGTTTCATTTTACCTCCTTTTTACTATCATGTTACTTTAATTTTATCATAAAAAAATCTGTCATTAATATTTTTCTACACCACTAAAACTTACTAAAAAACTAAAGATTTGACTTAGTTCTTAATATATGTCAATAATTTCTTATAATAGTTATCAAAAAACAATAGAAAAAGGAGAAAGTATTTTTATGAAAATAGCAGTAGCAAGTGATAAAAAAATGGTGTCAAAGCACTTTGGGAAATGTGAAAATTTCAATTTTTTCGAAATAATTGATGGAGAAATAGTGAGTGAAGAGCAAATTTATAATAATCTCGACTGCCTGTCACGTGCTCTCTTTTTAAAAGATAATAATATAGAAGTAGTAATATCAGGTGGAATGGGAAAAGGTGCAAGTAACGAACTGTTAAGTTACGGTTTAAAAGTAATTATAGGTGCTTGTGGACCGGCAAGGGATGTTGCGTTAGAATTTTACAACGGCAATTTGGAATCAACTTTGATAGAATGTAACCAAGGACATCATAATAAACACGGTCATAGTCATAAATATTGCAAATGTTATAATAACCACTTCAATAACAAATAAGAAATAAGGTTGCTTTAGATGTTTTAAACCAACATATTCTCTTCTTTTAAAGAATCTCTCCATTTCTCATCTTCTAGTACATCACCTTCTGTCAGAATATACTTAAATTCGTGTATATCATACTTTATGGCATAAATCTTTTCCGGCTTCACACAAAATGTAAGTGTTTTCTCACTCGAAGAAGTTGTTTTAACAGACTTCCCACTAAGGGACGACCACTTAGCATATACTTTTATTTTGTTTAGTCCTGGTTTTAAATAGATAGCAGCTCCCGATTTATAGAAAAACCAATTAGCAGTTTTTCCATTTACCTCAGTTACTTTAATTTCATCTGCCAACTCTCTATTAAACGAATTCCTCTTTGTTAATACAAGGGTAGCTGCACCAACTGGTTTACTTATCTCAGACTTTGCTTTCCTTCTCTTTCTAAGAGTTATTATAATGACAAGTCCTATTAGTATTAGTGAAGAAAACAGTGTAAATGGATTTACAGGATAAGCCTTTATCCAGTTAATAAAACCCAGTTCTTTTATAAGCTCTATATGAAAGCTGAATATTTCCATATTTAACCTCTTTGTACTTTAATGATATTTTTAAAACTTAAACCCACTTTATCGCCTAAATTATATAAAATGTTTGAATTACTCTCTACTCTTATATCAAGGCTTTCTACTCTTACAATGTACTCTATAAAATTTCCTCTATATGTCTGTGATATTATTTCTCCATCAAAACTTGAACCTAAATTAGAAAATGAAACATTTTCGGGTCTTACAATATACGACCATTTATCTAGACTTTCAATATCTAACTCCGGCTTTATCCTTTTATATAAAGTACTTATATCATTTGATACACCAATAAAATTTGAAACAAAACTAGTTTTAGGATGTTCGTATAGTTCTTTTGGAGAATCTATCTGTAAAATTTCACCCTTATTCATTACAGCTATTCTATCTGATAAACCCATAGCTTCATTTTGATCATGTGTAACGTGAATTATAGTAAGTCCGAGTTCATCTCTTATTCGTTTGATTTCATCTTGCATTTCACCCCTAAGTTTAGCATCTAAGTTGGAAAAAGGTTCATCTAATAATAGGAGCTTAGGAGTCATAACAAGAGCTCTTGCAAGTGCTACTCTTTGTTTTTCTCCTCCACTGAGCTCATATGGATATCTCTTTTCTTTGCCAGTTAATTTTACCAGACTGATAATTTCACTCACTTTTCTTTCAATATCTCTTTTTTTGAGTTTCTTCATCTGAAGTGGATAAGAGATATTTTGGAATACTGTCTTATGAGGCCATATAGCATAATTTTGAAATACAAGTGCTATATCTCTCTTTTCAGGAGTTATAAATATATTTTTTTCTTTACTAAAAACAATATCTCCCTTTATTTCAATATCCCCACTATCAGCACTTTCAAGGCCAGATATGATCTTTAGTAGAGTTGTCTTTCCACAGCCACTAGGACCAACTATAGCTAGTATTTCGTCTTTATTAACAGATAAAGTCAGATTATTTACCGCTAAAACATTACTAAATTTTTTACTCAAGTTACTAATATTTGCCTGTATCATTTTCAATAATTCCTTTTTTCTTATTACTTTTCACAAATATAAATCTACCTATAATACTAACAGCTATTACTAAAGTTGCAACTGTTGAAACAGCTTCAAGCCCCGCTGAATTCGAGCGCATATTGAAGAGTAATACACCTACAGTCTCCGTTCCCTTTGCATGAAGCATTAGTGCTATAGGTATTTCTCGAAGTGCTATTAGTACACATAGTATAAAGCTGGATTTCATAGCAGGAAATACAAATGGAAAAAGTATATCTTTTGCAGCTCTAATTGAACTTGCTCCTGAAATTCTCGCAGCTTGCTCAAGCGATCTTTCGTAGTTTTCTGAAATACCCGATATCTGTTTCATCGCTACAGGTAAAAACAGTGCTGCATAAGTAATTACAATAATTGTAGCTGTCCCATAGAAGTTTATTATACCACTATTCCATGCAAGTATAGCAGCTATTGCCATAACTATATTTGGAATAACCATGGGAAAAGAAGCAGTAAATTCAAGAGTTTTACCGACACTACGATTTCTAAAATTGATTATATACGCTATAACAGCACTTATAATAATAGCTATTAGTGCAGCTGTAGCTCCAAATAAAAGACTATTTTTAAAGGCAGTACGTGATAACTCAGATGTAAAAAGTACTTTATAGTTTCTGAGTGTAAAGTTTTTCATCTCTATACTTAAACCCCAGTGCTTCATGAAAGATGTAATGACTAAAACTATTATGGGTAGTACAGTGGTTAAAAACTGAACGGTAAAAACAATCAGTGTAATAATATTGTTTTTTTTGCCTAGTTCTATGAGTTTAGGTTTTCCTGTATCAGAAGAAATTGTAGTGAATTTTTTCCTTCGCATAAATATATACTGAATGATAAAAACAAGTCCAGATATCACAACAAGTATCATGCTAATTGAAGCTGCTGATGATAAGTCTAAATTATTTAATGATCTATATATACCTGTTGTAAGTGTCTCTTTGTATATCGGCATAAGAAGAAGTGCAGGAACTCCAAAGTTTGCCATACTTCTACTAAATACAAATAATCCAACTGACCAAACTGTAGGAAGAACTAAGGGAAAAGTTATTGTAAAGAATACTTTAGTTCTACTAGCACCACTTAATATTGCAGCATCTTCCAGGCTATTATCAAGTCTTTTAAAGGCATTTTCAAGAGCTATAAATACCAATGGATAAAGATGTATGCTCATAACAATGATTACTGAAAAAACGGAATAGACATTGATGTTATAGTCCAGTCCTAAAGAATTGTATATCCTACTTAGGTATCCATTCCGTGCAAATATCTCAAGCCAAGAAATTCCTAGTACGTATGCAGGTATGGTAAATGTCAAGAATACCAGAGACTTAACCATACGCTTGTGCTTAAAATCCGTGCGTGTAACTAACCAGGCAAGTGATCCTCCCACAAGAAAAGTAAGTATGGTTACACCTGCAGAAATAATAAGTGTATTTGATAGAGAGGAGAATAACTGAGGATCTTTAAGAACTTTGACATAAGAATCTACACTAAAATCACCCATGTTATAATTCCCAATACCAAAGCTCTTAAGTATTAGTATAAAAAATGGATATGCAATTATAAATAACAAGATTAGAGATATTATCAAAAGTAATACGGCCTGATAATCAGACCGTATTTTTTTCCTAAAAAACAACATTACTCTCCTAACATAATAGACTTAAATTCTTCACGAATTTGCTTTTCAGCAGGAACTAACTCCTTCCAGTTAATTTTTGTGTATTTAAAATTCTCTGGCATTCCCTTTAATGCTTCCACGTCATTTCTAACAGAGTTAAAACCAAATTTCATCATCATACTTTGAGTTTCTTTAGATAAAATAAAATCTACAAATTCTTCAGCTATTTTTTGATTTTCTTCAGGTCTAGCATCGTTTTTAATTATGGCTATAGGCCTTTCCATTTGTATAGCACCTTCTTCTGGCCAACTGGCAGCTAATCTAGATTCAAAGCCCTCTTTTTTGGCTTTTTTATTCAATCTAAGAATAGCATCAAATGGAAGTATTCCAACTTCAATTTCTCCTGACTGAATTTTTTCAGCAATACTCTTTGATTTAGGAACTATTAACGCATTGTTCTTCTTGATACCTTCAAAAAATGACATGCTCTTATCATTTATTTCCCAAAGAGCAGAACTTAAAGCAAACGCTGTTGAAGACTGACTTAAATCAGTATAAGCAAGTTTATCTTTCCACTTCTCTTCAGTTAAAGCTGAATATGACTTTGGAGCATCTTCTTTCGCTACGTTTTGCTTATCATATACAATAATCTCATATCTCAAATTAGTAAGCGCAAAATTAACATCATTCATCTGATAGTCTTCTATAATTTTATCTTTCTCCTTTAATTCATATGGAGCTAGTAAACCCTTTTCATCAAGCATGTAATATATCAGTGGATTTGATCCCCAGAACACATCTGCTTGTATGTTATTTGCTTCTGCTTCTGTCCATACCTTTTGACGAAGTGGACCACAACCTGCATGATATATATCAATTACATCACCGCGAGTTTCTTCAAATTTTTGTTCTAGTTTACTTATCATATTTTCAGGTCCTGATATATAAACGGTTATTTTTCCAACCTCTCCATTATAAGTATCTTTAGATTCTACTTTAGTTTCTTCAGCATCTTCAGTTACAGTTTCTACTTCTTTACTAGAGTCATCAGAGCTTGAAGTTTCTACTTCTTCTTTCTTATTAGCTCCACAAGATACCAAAAGAACTACTAATAATAGAATAAAAAATAATTTACTACTATTCTTCATTCGTATACCTCCTATTCTCACAAATTTCAAATATCATAAATTGTAAGACCAGTCTAACCTTTTATATGTTAGTTGTCAATAACTCAACTATATAGTTAAATTTTAATCAAAACTCTCTAGCCACTTCAATATTGTATCAAGTGCCAATTTAGGATTGCCAACCTGACAATGATCGGATGCATCTTCTTTATCTGTAAATAGTCTAAATGTTATGGATTTTGCACTTTTTAATAGAAGAATTTCTTTTTCATATAGTTTCCAGTTTATAAAGTGATCCTTTTTCCCTTGAAGAATTAATATGTCTTGTGTTATTAAATAAGCAGTATCATTAATGCTAAATTTTTCTATTTTTTTCAAATAATCATAAGGAGTATCTGCTCCATATGCATGCATTCCCTGATTAACTCCCCAATCAACTGTAGGCTCCTTTTTCATCAATCTTCTAATTATAAAATTTAAAACGAATTTCAACTTGAAGTTGAGCATTCCCTTGTATATAAACCTTACAACCCTAGGGAAATCATAGAGCATCACATCAATAAATGATGGAAAAACCGACCATGCTACAATTTTAGTAACTCTTTTTTCAAATGCTGCAGCTCTTGGAGCAAGCATTCCACCTAAAGAAATGCCAATAAGAATAACATTATCTAACTCAAAATAATCAAGTACACTCTTAACTGGTTTCTCCCACTCATGAGTGAATTTCAGATCTTGTTCTCTTAACACCGATCCCTGTCCTGGCCCTTCAAAAAGATATACATCGTAACCACTTTCTTTTAGATAAAGCATGGGAAAGAATAATTCTTCCATATAGCTATCATTACCACCAAAGATTACTATAGTACCTTTCTTATCTCGATTCGTTTTAGAAACTAAAACCGGAAGTGTATAACTCTCATAAGGTACTTCCTTTCTCTCTACCATTCCGTCTTTAAAGTATTCATCATAATAGTCGTAGAATAAATCCTTCGCTAACTTATAGTATTTAAGCTTATCTTCATCTAAACTGTACATAAAAAATTCACTCATTCTGTAGTAAGCGATGGCATTTTCTAGTCTTTTTTCTTTTAATGCACTATCGCCTAATTCTATGAGTGTTTTTTTCCATTTCAAAGGGGAATCTATTCTATCTGAAACAGCCTTAATATCCTCTAATGCTCCGCCATCCCAGTTGATTGCTCTATTGAGTTGAAAATTATAGTTTTTGTCATCATTTAATTTATATAATCCTTTTTTAAAATGAATCATAAGATTACCTCCTACTAACATTATAAAAAAGGATACACAAAAATACTTACATCCTAATGCTATTTGTAATTTTGAAAACTAATAAAATCGCTTAAAGAAATACCGAAATGACTTTTACAAGCATTTGAAAAATGGGCTGAACTTGAAAAACCTGCCATTATACTCGCTTCGGTAATTGACATCTTTTCCGCTAGCGTATACTTAACTGTCTTTTCAATCTTTTTGTTAAGTAAATAGTTTTTAAAGTCTATTCCTACTTCAGACTTAAATAAATGAGAAAAACGACTCTCGCTAAGTGAGGTCATCTCTACCATTTTTTTGAATAAATCACTCTCGATTGTTTCTTCCTTTTCAATATAATCAATGACATCAGAAATCCTTGCATCAAGTTTTTTACTCAGAGATTCTAAATCAAATAAATTTTCAATTAAAAAACAATCCATTTCTTTCAGATTATTACCATATAGATACTCTAATGATTTAGAATAAATAGACTCAGGAAGTGACTCTATAAAACCACCTTTTAAATATTTACTATCTATACTGTCTGACAAGCTAGACGTCTCATCTATTAGCATCATAAATATTGGTGACTTACCCTTATAATCTATCGAATGATTAACATTAGACTGTATAAAAGATGAAGATAAATAATACTCTTTACCTTCAACAACACAGAGAAAAGGCTCATCTGCCACGAGTATATGCTTAGCAAAGTGCCTATGTTCTTCTACCTTTTTATAGTTAGCAAATAGGCTGAGTCTATTTGCTTTGCGTATTACTTTACTGTCAAACACAAAACTTCTATTTGTCTTCACTTTTTTCAAATTCAATTTGAATATCCTTTAAAGTCTTGCCTTTATATTTCCACGAAGTCCTACCATTGTCATTACCTCCAACTACAAATACAGATGCATAACTTGGACTACTCCAATTATAATTAACTTTAAGTTTATAAAGATTCGGATTTGAATCGTTAACTAAATCACCTTTATCAAGTAAATCGTTTCATTAATTCAACTATATCTTATTGATGCCAGTTACAAATTTCAATAAAATATATTGATATGATATCAAATGAATGTTCTTATAATAAATTAAGAAGAGACATTTTCGATACAGATACAATAGCTTTCAATATATTTGAAAAATCAAAATTCAGAGACTTTAAAAATAGCAAATAAAAAATTCAATAGCGAGAAAAAAATATTCGATTACTTTGAGAAATGAACAAGAATCAAAATCTACATTTCCTAATTTCAAGTTTTTATTTTATGTTAGAAAAGTTATGTATCCTAAAAATTCTTTACAAATATTTAACATTGCTTATAAGAAACTCAATCAAAAAAAGAGAATCCCATTCTAATGAAATTTTACTAAAAGCAATATATTTAGCTACTAAAAAGCATAATAAAATCGATAATAATACAGGCAATATAAGAATACAGTGTAAAAATTTTATCAACTCTAAACCTTTGAGTTTTATTAGAATTATACTTGACTTTTGGATAAGGAAACCTTTTTCTTTATCGATTCTCAAACTAAATAAATCATATAGGGTCGAATAGCCTATTTATAGAAAATTCTTAATACTAGAAAATTTAGGTTTTCACTTGAATACATGTTTAAACAAATAATATATTTTTTCTAATTTTTCAAATTTTTGATTAATTTTTTAACAACTTGCACTTTATTTGAATAAGTTTCTCCAAACATAAGGAATATTTCTAAAGATTTCTCATAAAATTCTAATGCTTTTTTTAGATCTCCTTTTGATTTATACACTGACCCTATATTATAGTAACTTACGGCTATATCAGGATGCTCTTTCCCATATGCTTTTTCCCTTATTTCAAGCGATATTGTGAAATACTTAAGTGCCTTGTCTAGATCTCCTTTTGATTTATGCACTGACCCTATATTATTATAACTCCCAGCCACTTCAGGATGCTCTTCCCCATATGCTTTTTTCATTACTTCAAGCGATATTGTGAAATACTTAAGTGCCTTATCTAGATCTCCTTTTGATTTATACACTAACCCTATATTGTTATAATTCTTGGATACTTCAGGATGCTCTTTCCCATATGCTTTTTCCCTTATTTCAAGCGATATTGTGAAATACTTAAGTGCCTTATCTAGATCTCCTTTTGATTTATACACTAACCCTATATTATTGTAACCTATAGCAACATAAAGATGCTCTTCCCCACATACTTTTTTCATTACTTCAAACGATATTGTGAAATACTTAAGTGCCTTATCTAGATCTCCTTTTGATTTATACACTAACCCTATATTATTATAACTCCCAGCCACTTCAGGATGCTCTTTCCCATATGCTTTTTTCATTACTTCAAGCGATATTGTGAAATACTTAAGTGCCTTATCTAGATCTCCTTTTGAGGAATACACTAACCCTATATTGTTATAACTTACGGCTATATCAGGATGTTCTTTCTCATACACTTCTTCCCTTATTTTAAGCGACTTTTTGTAATAATTAAGAGCCTCATCCAAATCAGCCTTTAGTTCATAAGACTTTCCTAATTTATCAATTATAATAGAATTAATCAAAGGTTTTTTTAAACTTTTATTTTTTAAATCATTTTCACTCCTGAGTTTTAAAGCTTTTTGAAGAACTTTAATTGCATCATTTATATTAAAATTGTTTAATAAAATTATGCCTTCGTTATATAACTGTCTAACTTTTTTCTCACCATAATAGTCATACCACTCAATTAATCCCTCATAATCAGGAAATAAATTCTCTGCTGATATCCCAAGCATTAATAATTCAGATAGTATATTATCTTTATATTCTTTTTTTATTGTTATCTTATCGTATTCATACTCACTTATTTCTCCTAAAGGAGATATTACAAAAACACTATATTGAGCTATTATCCTTCTATCTACATAAGAAGCCCTGTATTTATAATAAACTTTACCTGAATCAAATTCACCAAAGTTACTTTGTGTATCAAAAAATTTTTTTAATTCACTATCATCGTATATTTCAATACAGCTTTTTGTAAAACATAAGACAGCACCATCTTTATCATTATTTCCTATACAAGCAAACCACAATGCTACAAGTGGATTCTCTGTAAAATCTATAAGATTAGTCTTTGCTCCATGATGTTGAAGATGAGCCAACTGTAATACATCACTAGATTGTTCAAACTTATTGTCTTTCAATCTATTTGTTTCAATCAAAAGAGATTCATGATATTCTTTCAGTTCTTCTAGACTAATTTTGCTTTTATTATTTGCTTCCAAAAATCTTAATGCAGATGATTTCAATTTATATTTTTCGGAAGAATGACCTCTATACAACACTTCTACTTTGTTTTTAGATATTTTTCTTATAGTTTCTAAGTACTCATTCAAATTGTTTATTTTATAATTATTATATCCTTTGATTTTGGCCATTAATAATCTCCTTTTTCTCTTTTATAATTAATATTTATCAGATTCAATAAGTACGGTTACAAAACTAATAATCCAATTTAATATAATTAATTATTATTTGAACAATTTTTAATTTCAACTTAATCATATCACAATATGCCCGACTAAATAAGAGTTGTTTTGCAAATATGTAAAACAACCTTTCACTTCTAAAGTATACAATAAACATTTCCAAAAACCATTATAAAGTCGAATATAATTATATTAAAGTAAAGGATAAGTCAAAAACTTTATGTAATATATATTCTTCATACATCCAACTATAAAAATACACTTTTGAAAATTCACTTTACATCCTATTGTATGTAAATGCATGTCCGATACATTAAATTACCCCACTTGAATTCAGTCGAACAATCAACTACATAGAGTAATCGCTCGATTTATAAAAACTCTTCAATTAACAGCAAGATAATTGTAAAAATTAATTGATTTACAGTTCAAAAAAATTTGAAGGATTTAAAAAACCATATAAAAGATATAAAATTCGTATGAGATAAATTAAACAAGAAATAACTCTATCTGTCCAACAAATTAATTCTATGACATCTAAATTTAAAAATGGAAGATATCAAACAGTTCATATAATTATTTCAAAGCAAAATGTTCATATTTGTTTCTTAAATCTATAAAACCCTAATACTATTTTAAATAAAAGTGACCTTTTACAGCTCAAACATCTTAAACTATAATTTTTAATAAATAAGTTTACTAATCACAGTTATGACTATCCAAATCTAAACACTATAACTAAAAAACAGGTACTAGTATTTATACTATATATGGTTATTTTTAATAAATAGAAAATTCATTCCTTATTCACATAAAATATGGGGTATAAATTCTTAGGATATAAAATGACGAATTAGACCAAAAAAGAAGTGAATTTATACTTCTCCAATATCATTAAAAAAACAACAAAAACTTTATAATAAATATATTAAAAGGAGTCTATCCTAATGAAAAATACAACCATTAAAGAAAAAGTAAATGAACTTAGGGATTTTTATAATTCCCATATGACATTAGATTATAATTTTAGGCTTTTAATGCTAAAAAAGCTTGAGAAAACTATTCTTAAGTACGAGGAAGATGTTTATCATGCTTTAAAAGAGGATTTGAACAAATCGAAATATGAAGCACATCTCAGTGAAGTGGCAATGGTTATGGATGAACTTAAACATACTATTAAACATCTAAAAAAGTGGATGAAACCAAAAAGAAAAAGAGTTTCACTTTCACAGATGCCAGGGTCAGCAAGACTGCATAGTGATCCGTATGGTGTCGTGCTGATAATGTCACCTTGGAATTATCCTTTTCAGCTTGCCATGATTCCTTTAATAGGTGCTATAGCTGCTGGAAACTGTGTAGCAGTAAAACCATCTGCTTATAGTTCTCACACTTCAGAGGTAATTAATCGAATTATAAGTGAAGCCTTTAACGGTAAATATGTCACTGTAATTAAAGGTGGTCGTGAAGAAAACAAAGATTTATTAGATCAGAAATTCGACTATGTCTTTTTTACAGGAAGTCCTATCGTAGGAAAGATAGTTATGAAGAAGGCTGCTGAAACTTTAACCCCTGTCACTCTAGAACTTGGTGGCAAGTCTCCTTGTATAGTCGATAAAAGTATAGATATACATAAGACTGCTAAGAGGATATTATTTGGTAAACTAATTAATTTAGGTCAAACATGTGTAGCGCCTGACTATCTATTGATACATGAAGAAATAAAAGATCCATTAATAAGGACTCTTACTAGTACTTATGAAAAGATGGTTACAAACGAAAATTACTTTAGAGCAGCTCTTCCAAGGATTATAAATGAAAAACACTATAATAGGTTAAAAGGATATCTAAAAGAAGGAGATATCCTATTTGGTGGAGAAGTAAATGACGAAACTAGGCAAATATCATTTACCTTAATCGAAAATATGAAGCTAGACGGACCTCTAATGAGTGAAGAAATTTTTGGACCAATTTTACCTGTTGTAACATGGAAAAATGTAGAGGAAGTAATTTCATTTATAAATGCTAGACCGAAACCACTTGCGCTTTATTTATTTACGAAAGATACCACTCTTGAGAAAAAAATAGTGAAGCACACCAGCTATGGAGGTGGATGCATAAATGATACTATTCTTCACATCACAGCTTCCAGTCAACCATTTGGCGGAGTTGGAAATAGCGGAACAGGAGCATACCATGGCTATGAAACCTTTAAGACTTTCTCCCACCAGAAAAACATTTTGAAAAAGTGGTGGATATTTGATATTCCAGTAAGATACCATCCTTACAAAAAATTAGCCAGTAAGCTTCCTCAAATATTGTTTAAGTGATGAAGAAAAAATCTCTTTGAAATAAAGTGTTGAATATTCAATACTCCCATATTTCATCTTTAGATAACAAAATCCCATACACAACTTTTTGTTGATTTCTATTTGCTGCACCAAATTCAATCGCTTTTTTCAATTTATCAGTCATTATTTTTTCTTTATTTTTAGAAAAGAAATGCTGATATTTTTTTGATTTGATCAAATTTATCCACATATAGTTATTTGTATCAACTTTTGAATAATCAAAATTTTTTGGGTCTATAATAAAAGCGATATGATCAGAATGTTCCACATAAGGTTTCAATCTTGAAATATTAAAATCAATACCAACTAAACTCATTATCAAACTTGCATCAATTAAAAACACAAGATTATTGGGGTAAGCTATAAGATTCGGTGAAGCAGTACGTTTAATGTGCTCTTTTTGAATTTTGCCAATAAATATATCTTCTATTTCTTTATTAAATTCAATATGACCCTCAATCAGAAAATAATATAGCATATGAATATCTATTCTAGAAATATTGTCTTTTAAAAAATCAATTTGTTTCTCCATAGTAATATTATGTCTAAAATAATATATTTCATTTATTCGTTCTTCGGAATTACCAATAGATTCAATTCCCTTCGATATAATTGATTTAACTTTCTTTGAATAATTAGAACCAATTATTTTCAGTATTTTTTGAAAATTACTTTTTATGATTGTATTATCTTTTTTAAATATATTTTCTTTATATAACGTTTCAACCAATTTGCTTATAATTTCAGTGTTTTTTTCTGTATTTATACTCTTTAAAAATAATAAAACCGAAGGAGCAAGTAGCTCTGCGAATTCAACTTTATTTTCAATGTAATAATTAAATGTTAATACCAGTGATTTAAAAGTATTTTCAATAATATATTTTTCTTTCTCTGCCAAACTAAGTAAAAATGTGAACGTACATAAATATTCCAACATATATTTATTATTAAAAGTTTTTAAACTCTTACACAAATTCTCATATTTAATTATAAGATTAATTTCAGTATCTATTTTTAGATTTGATACATTATATTTTTCACTCCATTTTTTCAGGTCTTTACATGATGAAAATTTAACAATTATATCCAAATCAATTTCGTTTATAATATATTTTTCTTTGGTGTTTTCTAAACCAAATACAATATCGGGTTTATTTGATACATCAGGAAAGTATGTACACAAAATAGCTTTGATATAAAACTCGAAATATTTTTTAGGATCTGCAAAATTATTTATTGGAATAGCATTTTTTTGAATATAATAATAATAATCATAAGCATAGGCTTGTAGTTCTAATACATATTGAAGAGAATAACCCAATTTATAGGTAGTATTTTCATTTTTATATCTGTCCTCTTGTTTTGAAAGAATTTTTTGCATTTTAAAAAGATTTTCATTCTGTGAATAAAAGAGATTTTTAAGAAAATTTGTTGCATTTTGATATTTAATGGGAATAGTATCAAACAATTGTCTAAGTTCTCGTGTTTTTTCTTCCTGTCTATCAAACAGAGATATCGTGGCTAATCTTGAACGCATTTTATGCAATAAAATTGATATAAAATCAGAATCTTTAACTCTAATTTCTTCTTCTCTGATTAAATCTAATAAGTTCAATTCAGATTTACATAATATTACAGAATAGTATAACTTTGTTGTATAATCGCCGTTTTTATTTACATAATCAAGCAATTCACTGTATTTATTGTTTATATACAAATCTTCAATATTATTTCTTAAATGAACATCATTATTAACAGTTATATGTTTCTCATTCGCAAATTGTATCGATTCTATTCCAGATTTTTTGATAATTGGAAGTATGTTATATTCTTTGGATTTCAGAGCCTTAGAAAAAGACTCAAAGTCATTCGTATTATAGAATATCAAAGACTTCGATATAAAATCTGTTCTACCCAGATAGCAAACTTGCATTAAATCCTGATGAGAAATATAGTTATATGAATCAAGAAGCGAATAGCTGATTGATAATAATTTATCAAATCTGATGTATTTCTTTAGTATTTTTTCTTCTGCTATACATTTCAAATATGAATAAAGTTTTATGCCCGCTTCCATTGATAAATTTTCCGGAATATCTTTTGATACAAGTTCTTTTGGTAAATCATCAAGTGACACAACTCTAATATTTTTATTCCTTAACCTCTCAACTTCAAAAACAGAAACAGAGTTAGATTCTACTAAAAAGCTTTCCGGTCTATCTTTTATCCCGTATACATTCACAAAATAATTTATCCATCCTATTATCAAGTTAAGGTTTATGTCATTTAAAGAATATCCAACGAATAAAAAAGTATGATCTATTAATAATGAGCGAATATACGTACTAATAAGAGGGCGATTCTGTTCATAATTAATATAATCACTTTCCTTGAGGATAATTGAACAAATATCGTTAAAATCCCCATGCATTTTAATAATATATTTATTATTTGTTTTGGATAAAATTTCCTCATCCTTGGCAACAACACTATACATCTTAGTATTAGCTGAATTAGATTTTTCCAATAAACAATCATAGTTAGTAGTAATTATATGACTAGGGAAAATATTAAATATTTGATCATGAATAGGATTCGATTTAGAATCTATATCGATTTTTTTTCTAATAAAATTATAATAATTAGATTTATCTGTTGTTTTATCTTGATTATAAAAATATTCAGGAATTCTCAAAAATTCGTTTTGACTATAATTTTTTTTTCTCGATATCTATATTCCTATAATCTTTGTACTCGGATAATTCTTTTTCAAAGATACTATTTTTATATTCTATTTTTTCAGCAATTGATTGTATTAACTCACTCCAAGTCGGAATATCTGAATTTTTAGAGACCCCAGCCCCTACAAATATAATAAGCCTATTATTATCGCGAGCATCCCGTATTTTAAGTATAGATTCTATCCAGTCCATTTAATTCTCCAATTATTATTTTGAATTATACAAATAAAACATAAAATGATTAGCAACTCCTCTGAAGGTTTAAAATAATTCCTTTATTACGAATTTTTATCTAATAATTCGAAAACTTCTAAAACAAATTTTTTCCCATGCAAATTAGTCTTTACATTTTAAAAAATATAATTTTCTTCTTTTTTAATTGTTGGTAAATATATCCTTTGTCCATCTATAGTATATTCGAACTCATCTCCAAAATAAAACTTTGCGATACCATATATAAATCCGAGTATATTTTTTGATTTTATAAACGTCTTAAACAAACTTTTTTAATCTATAAGTAAAAATATAAAACTAATATATTACTTTTAACATAAATAACACTCATCACTATACAAATTGATAATATCTTCAGCCGTATTTTCTCGAATAATTATTTTCTTACATCTTCAAAACATTCATTATTGTTTAGTCAACAAAGTCTATCATCTTCAAGATAATGCTACAATTATAAAGTTTTTATTCAATCAGCCTATTATCAATTAATTGTTAATATAATATTAATAACTATCCTCAGAACGTTACCATCGCTTGTTGCCCTTACTTTTCCGTTATAACTCTCAACAATAGACTTTAGAATCGAGAGGCCAATACCACTTCCCCCACTCTCTTTGTTTCTATGACTATCTAATCTTGTAAACCGATCGAATATTTCTTTGTATTCTCTTTTTTCAAGATTCTCAGCTTCATTAATCGTTTCAATAAACAGGTTTTTGTCTTTTCTATATAATTTGAAAACCACTTCAGTATTGCTAGTGGAATACTTCGATAAGTTTTCCATTAGTATATCTACAATTTTAGTATAATCCTCTTTATTCGAGTTACAAATTATATTCTCTTCTATCTCGGAGGATAATTTGCAATTTTTCTTTGATAAAATATCTTCATATTTCTCTATCATCTCTTTTGAGATAGTAGAAAATTCAAATTTTTCATAAGTTTTCTTTTTGTTTTCATCAAGTTTTGCTAAAGAAAGCAGTTCATTCACAAGTGAGTTCAGTCTGTTAGAGGCTGATTTTATATTATTAATGTATTTGTTATCTTCTAGATCATATTCTAGCAGTTCAACATTTGAGTTAATAATTGTTAGAGGAGTTCTGAGTTCGTGTGATGCATCTGTTATAAATTTTTTCTGTTTTTCTTGACTTTTTACAATTGGCTTTACTGCATAGGTAGATAGTAAATAAGAAATTACAAATATAAACATCATAGCAAGAACAAGTACTATTATTGAATTATTAAGGGTAGAACGATAATAATTGTATCCTTTTTGTGTATTTAGTAGGTATATTAATTTTTTAGCTTTGTCATTATAAAATCTATGATCTTTATGTGTTCCTTCAACATTATGAGAATCAGATATTTTATTTATAATTTCAGATAGCTTTTTATCCTCCCTATCTTTTAGAACATCTCTTAGATCCTCAGCATAGTCGATTATTTGTATATCGTCACTTCCTCTTATTAACTCCCTTACTTCATCTAAGTCCATATCTCTACTTCTATCTATAAATTCTTTTAGGTAGTCATTCTCGGATTTAACAAATGCTTTATAGTTGGAAAGATTTATAAAAAGCACAATTAAACCAAGCACCACAAAAGATATAAGGGTGCTTACTATTATAAATCTCAACCTCAACTTTCTCTTCATTTCTTAATCTCCAAATGATAACCTAAATTACGCTTATTTTTTATATTCACAAAAGAATTCAGCTTTTTCAATTTCTTTCTTAAGTTAGATATATATACCCAAACAACGGATATATCGGTATCCATATCATAACCCCAAATTCTGTCCATTAACATATCCTTACTGAATACAAGTTTTGGATTAGACATAAGCAGTTCTAGTAGCTGATACTCTTTATTACTAAGCACAAAAATCTCTTTGGAGTTTTTAGAGCTGAGTTCAAACGTTGATCTTCTAAGTGTTATGTTTGATATCGATATTTCATCACTGATTAAATCATTTCCTCTTCTTGATATCGCCCTAAGACGTGCTAAAAGTTCTTTGGATTCAAATGGCTTAGTCAGATAATCATCGGCTCCAAAATCGAGTCCTGCTATTTTGTCTTCAAGTTCTGATTTTGCAGTAAGTAAAAGAACTGGAGTTTGTATCCTTTTACTTCTAATTTCTCTTAACACGCTTATTCCATCTAATTTAGGCATCATAATATCGAGCACAACAATGTCATACTCTGATGTTTCTAAATAATCTAGTGCCTCTTCACCATCATATACACTATCAACAGAGTATTTGTTCTTTATAAGTATTTCTGTTATCGCTTCATTTATCGCCTTTTCATCTTCTGCGTAAAGAACTCTCATATTATTAGTCCCCTTACTGTTTAAGTTAATTATATATTTTTAATAGTATTTCTTCAAACTAAATCACTACCACCAATCGGCAGTAGTGATTTAGTCACATTCTATTTACTATGAGAACCGTCACAATCATCATGTTTTTTATCATGATGACTATAATGAGTTTCTAGCTCTTCTTCTATCATTTGAAAGAGCTCATCAGCCTTTTCTCTTGTTATCACACCATCTTCCACTCTTTCATCTAACCTATCTTTTAGCCTATTTTTGCTCCACTTCCTAATATCTTCTATTTCATGTATTTCTCTCACACTACTAAGTCTAGATAATATTTCATCCGCTTTTTCCTTACTAATCCTTCCCTTTTCTACAAGATGATTTAATCTTTCAGATAAAGAGCTTCCTAGACAATCCGTAGACAACCTATTATTAATTCTACATTCAAGATTGTCTAGACTTCCTAAAATCTCGTCAGCTCTATCTTTTGAAATTCTACACTCACTAACCCATCTATCAAGAAATTTTTCTACATGTGCTTTCCTGTGAATAATACTCTCTGATTTATGAGTTTCGTGAGAAACAGAATGTTCTTCTACACAATCTGAATTAGCAAAAGATTTAACTCCCCCTATTAAGGCAACTAAAACCAAAAAAGCAATACCTAAAAAAACTATACTTTTTATTCTTTTCATAACCTTACCTCCATTAAAAGTTTCTACCAAGTTTCTTTTTCTGAAGCAATTATAAAATAGCAACCTTAAATGAGGCTTAAAAAATCTTTCTAATGTATAATCCAGGTTCAAACTTTGTATTTCTCTAATAAAAATACACTTAATTTATGAACTTCTACAGTCTATAAAATTCCTATTCTTCCCATAACTCTTTCCTGATAATCTATTAATTTATATGCTTTTTATATATCTTATATACTTGATGTCAGTCTACTCAAATTTGAAAAATTTAAGCTGTAGCGATATAATCGAATTACAATAACATATGCAAATCGTTTGATTTCAAAGGAGGTGTTAAAGAATGAAACGAAGAAGTAACTATTCTTTTCTTAAACTCTTAATGATTTTGCTTTTGTTATTAACTGTAGTAACAGCAGTTTCTTGTGGAAGCAAAGGAAGTGAAGTAGACGAAGGAAAAGAGACTGAAAAAAAGGAAGCAGAAGTAACAGATAACAGTAAGGCTAAACTTAATCCACCTGAGTGGCTAATAGGATACTGGATACCCAAGGATGGTCGAGAAAATGAAGACATTGAGGTTACAAAAGACAACGTAACAGTTTCTTCTGGTAACCTTGATATGAATTGGCAAGTTGATAATAATATTTTGGAAATTACCGAAACTACGGATGGTGACACATACACTCTATCCTATGTTTCTATGGACACGAATGTTTCTTATACTTTTGAACCGAATGGTGATGGTGAAATGAAACGCACCGTTTCTATGGATGACGTTGAAACTTCTAACATATTCGTCAGAAAATAATTCTCCATATGTAAGGATTAAAAGAAGCTACTATATTTGAGCTTTCTAATATAGTAGCTTTTCTATTAAAAACTTCCAAGTCACGCAAAGCCAATTACCTACTCCTATAAATAACATATACTGTATTTTGAAAATAATCTAAACAATTAAAAAGTTATTGTAAACTATGCTTTCAAGATTTTGTTTAAACTTCTATACTCTTTTAATAATAAGAAAACTGCTACCAAAAAAATAATTACATCATTTATAGGAAGAGCAGCCCATACACCTAAGACATTACCTTTCATTAAAATTGGAAGAATGAGTACTAAAGGTATAACTAAAGCAAATTGTCTAAAAACAACAAGAAGTCCTGCCTGTTTTCCTTTTCCCAAAGCTTGGAAATATGTTATTGCCATAATTAGAAAACCATATGTGGGAAATATACTAAAAATAATACGGAAATTGATTATTCCTTTTAGAACAATATCTGAATCTGTTATAAATGCAGATAAAATTTGTCTTGGAAAGAGTTCAACAATTCCCCATGCAATTGTTGCTAATAGTGTTGAGGATATAATAAATACATTTGTAGCATGCTTTACTCTCACGTATTTTTTTGCTCCAAAGTTCGTTCCGACTACAGGTTGTAAACCTTGACTCATTCCCCATATTGGTACAAATGATAATTGCATAACCCTCTGAGCTGCACCCATAATAGCTATTTGAGAAGAATCTCCATATTTCACAACTGTATTATAAACT
>PDWI01001886.1_pt1 | contig 32784 bp, 43 predicted proteins | sample 1430891 | NCBI WGS metagenome assembly PDWI01 (sample SAMN01162508, study PRJNA174530) | Oral metagenome, whole genome shotgun sequencing project. | biome: Marine environment; feature: Marine mammal; material: Swab sample of the gingival sulcus; isolation source: swab sample of gingival sulcus... | reverse complement strand
CAGGCTCGTATGAATGGAGTGTTGGGGGTGGAACAATCGTGTCCGGACAAGGGACAAATTTGATTACGGTGCTGACAGCCAATGCAAATTCCGGAGATAATATATATTTTACTGTTAGTGTTAAGGCGGTTAATGCTTGCGGATGTTCGCCTATATTTTCGCGAACAGGATATGTGGTTAAAGGTGAAGGTCCTGCATATAAGGTCTATCCTAATCCGGCAAACGATTATGTTTTCATAAGCGAACGAAAAGGGCAAAAAGCGCAAGGCTGTGAACTGGTGGTTTACAATGGCTACAATCAAATCATGTACAAAACCCGCACAAAGGAAGATGAGATTCAGATAGACACGCGCAATTTCCCTGCCGGCACTTATTATCTTCACGTAACCTACGGCGACAAAACCGAAAAATCACAACTTGTAATTGAGTAAGCTATTTTTTGCAGCATTGCAAAGGCAAATTTATGCTCTCCATCGGGTTTAAACCCGATGGAGAGCATAAGAAAAATAATTTTAAGCTCATCGTGCTTAACGGACAAATATGTTTTGAGAAGCATATGTTTTGTCGTGCTTAGCAGACAAACATGATTTGACTCAAACACGCTCATCCACACTTGTCGGACAACATGGTTTGAGTAATACGCGCTTAGCCACACTTGTCGAACAGCATGGTTTGACTCAAACACGCTCAGCCACACTTGTCGGACAGCATGTTTTGACTCAAACACGCTCATCCACACTTGTCGGACAACATGGTTTGAGTCAAACACGCTTAGACACACTTGTCGAACAGCATGGTTTGAGTAATACGCGCTTAGCCACACTTGTCGAACAGCATGGTTTGACTCAAACACGCTCAGCCACACTTGTCGGACAGCATGGTTTGACTCAAACACACTCAGCCACACTTGTCGGACAGCATGGTTTGACTCAAACACACTCAGCCACACTTGTCGGATAGTATGGTTTGAGTTGCAAACATCTATTTGGTGAGTGTGGCAAGGCTTGTTTGACTCACTCATAGATGTTTCAGCAAGTGTGGCAACAAAAATGCAAGACAAAACAAGACACCTATCCCCCCAAAGTGTCTCATTTTTTCCACGCTTGAACCTTTTTTATTTTCATTTTTTTTGTATATTTATCAAGTATTTTCAACTTATTCATTTACAAAAAAACGAATCATTTGTTAATCAAAAAAGTTGTCATGAAAACATACAAATATCAAAACGTTTTTGTCAAACAGTTATTTTTCATATTGCTTTTTATCTTTGTAAAGAAGCTTTCAGCTCAAGAGGTGGATTACGATTTATCGAAATACAAAATTCCGGATTACAAACGCCATTATCTTAATTTTAATCTTGATGTAAATGGCAATAAGGGGAAAGTATCAGAGCCAAGAAATACATTAAAGAACGAAAGCATTAAAAAATCGTATTATAATTCAATTTTTTATGTTAATTATAACAGACTGGTTCAGACAAGAAAATTTTTCGGACGACAGTACCTTTATACAAGCTTCAATTTTAATCATGGAAAAACAGAAGGTAGCGAAACATTAAACAAAGATCATCATGCAGGATTTTCAATTGAAACAGGAATGAACCACAGGCATTACAAAGGATTATTTTTTGCCGGATATAAGGCATATTTACATTTTTCCCAAAACAAAGGTGATTTAAAACACTCAAAAGTCAATGATTTTCTTAATGAAAACACAATTAAAGAGAAAACATATATTACATCAGGAGCATTAAATTTCGGATATGGCAGGATTGAGAAAGTATCAGATGCTCGACACGCTGTTTACATTTTAGATGAACTTAGAAAAAACAATTGTATTGCCAAAAACATTTCGGAAGAAGATGTAGAAAATCTTGCAACGACCATAACAAAACTAAAAACCCAAAGGTTTCTCGACAGCCGTTTGCGCAAGATTAAGGAAATATCAACAATAGATTCAGTATTAAGGGACAAGGGATTTGTGAAAAAATCAGATGCTGCCTATTTTACTACTTTATACGATTTTTGGGATTATGGCGGTTTGAATCTTAGAACAAGTGGTTATTGTTTAAAATTTGAATTCACACCTATGTATAATTTTAATAAAAAAGAAGTAGAGGAGTACAAAGAAATTTTAGTTAATGGAACTATCAACAAAAGCAAGGAAAATAGTGACACAATCGTAAAAACTTTGGGATACACCGCCCTACTTTCGTTTGAATACAATAAACCTTTAAACTTGTATTTTCAATTAGATTACGGAGCGTGGGCAGGAATAAATACGATAGACCGTTTTTATTCAAAGGTTTACATCAAAGGCTCATATTTTCCCAATACAAGAACATCTGTTAGTGCAAGTTCCGGTTTTGTATATTTTGATAAAGCAGAAGACTTTCTTTTTAATGATTATGATTTTAAAGGAGCGGATATATTTCTCTCGTTAGATTGCAATTACTACTTTTCTCCGGCTCTCAGGCTTTCGGCAACTTATAATTTTAATCATAGAGATTATGATATAGATGAAAACTACCATAAAGATACCTATATATATCAAAAAGAATCAAAACACGTCTTCAAAATCAAGCTGATTTATAGTTTGTTTTAAAATACAATAGTCCGTTACATTTTTATAATAGGATGGGAATCTGTTTTTTTACAAGCAAAGCCTTCTCTACTATAACTATCTAATTATTAAAATTTTAATTCATAATTTAACGGAGTGTTGATTTCCATTACAATGTTTATTTTTCAAGGCATCTCCCGAATTATTTGTGAAAGATATTTATCACGCTTTTCTCGGCATCAATTTTCACTTTTGAGTTCGTATTTTTGCTTCCTATTTTTCCGGTAGTGAGCATTTTATCCTCTTCTTTGTCAATTACTTTCGTTTCCAGATTTGCAATTTCCGAAGGATAGTTCAGCGTATTTTGCTTATGCGTTATATCCAAATGATACGCCGATGAGTTTTGAAAAAACAGGTTTATATCCGTAAATTTTGAATAGAGGTTTATAAAGGCAAAAGAGCAAAGAATTGATTCAAGGTTCAGTATGCCGTATTTCATGTTCAAGCTCACTTCTTTCATGATTTTCGCAATGCTTACATCTGTAAAATAAGTGTCGCCATACAAATGCGCCGTCTTGTTAATGAATACTTTGTCGCTGCGCGATTGGAGTTTTACAATGTTTGCCTCCTCAAGATTCAATTTCGAGGATTTGCTCGACAAGCTAATCTGATTGGCATATTTTACATGCAACTCGGAATAAGACGCATTTATTCGCCCCAAAGTAAGATGATTGATATTTGCATTTCCGCAAAATTTCAGTTCCATATCGCAATTTCCCGTGATTCGGTTGGCTCTTAAATCTCCGTTTGAAAGTTTCAGGTCAAAATTTCCTTTTATATCATCAATATACACGTCACCATACTTATTGATGATTTTAAGATTGGCATACGAGGGGATTTTCACGGTATAATCAATCTGCACCTGACTTTCGCTCGATATGATTGACTCAGCCAAAAGTTTCAAATCAGAGAGCAATCCTTTGCGTGCTTTACCGACTTTGGTATTTGCCGAGATGTAGAAACTCGTGGCAGTAAAGTCTATATTTATATTTTTCAGCAGATTTTTTCCTTCGTCGGAATTTTCCGACACTATCTTTACCCTTACATCAAACAATACAGAGTCATGCTCCCACTTCATTACCTGCACTTTTCCGTATTTATTATCCACCTCAATCGTTGTCGATGCGTTTATTTTATATGATTTAGTAACTCGCCGATTATCTGTAAATTCCTGCGAAAACAACCTTAGTGCCATCAAGCTGAAAAGCAAGAATACCACACCTGTTTTTTTATAAATCATATGTTTTTCTCTCATTTTGCTCGTCTGAATTTGTTTTGGGCTCTGATTTACGAATCTGATACAATAAGTTTTCCAAAATTTTGACTTTTATACGATAATTTTGAATCATTGCATTAACAATTTCTTCGGTTGCAATATTTTCTTTCAGATCGTTTTTAAGCTCTTCAAGAATCACGTCTAACTCCTTAAAATCGTAATTGATTTGTTCTTCCAACTCCGGATTATTGCCAAAATATTTCTGCACTTCCTGAAAACGAGTATTGATTTGTCCCGTATAATATATTTCAGCTTCAATCAATTCGGGTATTTGCAATTCCGGTGCAGCCTCTTCTGTTTGGGAAGCCTGTTGTTTTGGATTAAAGATAAAATATTTCTGAATAAAAAACGAACTCATAAAAATCAGAGTAACAACTGCCGCGCGATAAGCATATTTTTTCCAGTTAAAAGGGATTTTTTCTATTTGTTTCGGGCGTTTTTCAATCTTGTCCCATAGTTCTTCCCTCGGTTGGTAAATATCGAATTCGTCTTTGTGGTCAATCACGAATCTTTCCAGTTTGTCTAACATATTGCTTGAAGTTTTAAGATTTAGATTTTTGTAAGATTTTAATTACTTTGCGTTTTGCTCTCATATATTGGCTTTTTGATGTTGATTCGCTTATTCCCATTATGTCTGCAATTTCCGCATGGTCGTATCCTTCGAGCAAATAGAGCGAAAAAATTACGCGATATCCGTCGGCAAGTTGCCCGATGGCTTCATGAATCTGCTTGACGCTGTATTTCATTTCAGCTTCATCGCACGGCTCGTCTTCTTCTGCATGAAAATAGCTAAAATCATCGGAAAAAACAAGTTCTGCCTTTTTGCGTTTCAGCTCGTTGAGGCATTTGTTTATTACAATACGTTTCAGCCATGCTCCGAATGACGATTCGTAGCGAAATCGTTCCAATTGAAAAAATGCTTCGGAAAAGCTCTCTTGCAGCAGGTCTTCTGCCTCTTCGCGAGAATTTATCATTCTGTAACAGATGTTAAACATTGCCCGAGAATACAGCTGATACAATTTGTACTGAGCCTTTATATCGCCTTTTTTGCTCGCCTCAATAACGTCTTTATGTATTTCAGAATAATTAATGCTCAATTTTTATTCTATTTTCACCTATTAATGACAAATACCTCGAAAAATGGTTGCATTTTGGCAAAAGAAATATTGCAGAAAGTGTGTTTTTTTTCGTGTTGTCGAACATATACAAGCCTGTGAAAAACAAAAAAGAGGTGTTTCCCATACAGAAAACACCTCTTTTTTATTTTTTAATTGAACAGAAAAAAATTATTTCTTCAAGAAAGGAAATTCTTTTCCGTAAGTAGCTGCTACGCCCAATTCTTCTTCAATACGTAGCAATTCATTGTATTTACATATTCTGTCGGTTCTTGATGCCGATCCGGTTTTGATTTCTCCCGTATTCAATGCAACTGCCAATTGGGCAATTGTAGTATCTTCGGTTTCGCCCGAACGGTGGCTGATGACTGCTGTCATTGAATGTTCATGAGCCAATTGAACAGCATTGATGGTTTCTGTCAAAGTTCCAATCTGGTTCAACTTAATAAGGATAGAGTTTGCCGATTTTTCTTCAATACCTTTTTGCAGACGTTTTACATTGGTAACAAACAAGTCGTCGCCAACAATTTGTATTCTCTCGCCAATAGCCTTGTGTAGTTTTGCCCAGCCTTCCCAATCGTCTTCGTGAAGTCCGTCTTCGATTGAAATCAAAGGATATTTGTCTGCCCATTGTTTCCAGTATTCCACCATTTCTTCGGAAGTAAAATCCTTATCGATAGATTCCAGATGATATAGTTTGCGCTCTGTATCGTAAAATTCGGAAGCGGCAGCATCAATTGCCAAAAAGATGTCTTTTCCGGCAATATATCCTGCTTTTTCAATAGCTTCAAGCACAACTTCGACAGCCTCTTCATTCGAGCCGAGATTAGGAGCAAATCCGCCCTCGTCGCCAACATTTGTTGAGTGTCCTTTTGATTTCAATACTTTTTTAAGGTTATGAAATACCTCTGCGCCCATTCGTAATGCTTCGGCAAAGTTTTTTGCTCCGAAAGGCATAATCATAAATTCCTGAACATCAATTTTGTTATCGGCATGAGAGCCTCCGTTTAAGATATTCATCATAGGCACGGGCAAAGTGTTGGCGTTTACGCCTCCAATGTATCTGTAAAGAGATTGTCCGGACTCGATGGCAGCTGCTTTTGCACAAGCCAACGAAACGCCCAACATTGCATTAGCGCCGAGGTTGCTTTTGTTTTCTGTGCCGTCAAGCTCAATCATTTTAGCGTCAATAGCTCTTTGGTCTTCCACAAAATATCCATGCAGCTCTTGATTGAGTATTTTATTTACATTGTTCACGGCTTTCAACACTCCTTTTCCTAAGAAACGTCCTTTATCTTCGTCTCTCAACTCAACAGCTTCGTGTACGCCGGTAGAAGCTCCTGAAGGTACGGCAGCGCGTCCTAAAACGCCTCTATCGGTTTGTACATCAACCTCAACCGTAGGATTTCCTCTTGAGTCTAAAATTTGTCTTGCGTGAATATTTACAATTTGTCCCATAATAGATTTATTAATTTGTTATCGTCATACTAAAAAAAGGGATAAATCAAATAATTTACCCCTTAAATGCTCACAATTTATATAATATTACTGAAATGAACATTAAATTTAGATTAAATTAATCTTTTTTTTCTGTATTTTCAGCATTATCATTTCTGTTGGTATTATCTTTTTTCTTACCACTTCGTCGCGTTCTTTTTTGTTTTGGTTTTTGTCTTGTTCCGCTTGTTGTCAAGAAGTTTTCGTTGTAATCAACCAGCTCAATGATACACATTTCGGCATTGTCTCCAATGCGTGTTCCTGTTTTCAGGATTCTTGTGTAACCACCTTGTCGGTTGGCTATTTTTGATGAAATTTCTCTAAAAAGTTCAGAGACCGTTTCTTTATTTTGCAAATATTTAAAAACGACCCTTCTTGAGTGTGTCGAATCTGTTTTTGATTTTGTTATTAAAGGCTCTACAAATGAACGTAATGCTTTGGCTTTTGCAAGTGTTGTTTTAATTCGTTTGTGTTTTATCAAAGAATTTGCCATATTTGAAAGCATCGCTTTTCTGTGAGCGCTTTTTCTACCTAAATGATTAAAACCTTTCTTGTGTCTCATCGTTATTATTCCTTGTCTAATTTATACTTGCTTATGTCCATTCCAAAAGTAAGGTGCATATTGGTTAATAAATCCTCAAGTTCTGTCAAAGATTTTTTTCCAAAGTTACGGAATTTCAATAAATCGTTTTTATTAAATACTACTAAGTCGCCTAAGCTATCGACATCAGCAGCTTTCAGGCAATTTAAGGCTCTTACGGAAAGATCCATATCGACAAGTCTTGTTTTAAGCAATTGTCTCATGTGGAGTACTTCCTCATCAAACTCCTCATTTTCATATTTTTCGTCCGAATCTAAGGTGATTTTTTCGTCGGAAAACAGCATAAAGTGATAGATAAGGATTTTGGCTGCTTCTTTTAGAGCATCTTTAGGATGCACCGAGCCGTCTGTTTGAATTTCAAATACCAGCTTTTCGTAGTCTGTTTTTTGTTCAACCCGATAGTTTTCTATGGAGTATTTGACGTTTTTAATGGGTGTAAAAATAGCATCTACTGCAATCACTCCAAACTCGGTATCAAGGGGTTTGTTCTCTGCTGCGGGAACATATCCTCGTCCCTTGTTTATGGTGATTTCAAGTTGCAAGACAATATCTTCTTCCATTTTGCAAATGACCAATTCCGGATTTAGAACTTCAAAACCGCTTAGAAACTTGCCAATATCACCGGCGGTAAATTTATTTTGTCCCGAAACCGTAATGCTTACTTTTTCATTATCTACGTCTTCGAGTTTTCGTTTGAAGCGCACCTGTTTTAAGTTCAGAATAATTTCGGTTACATCTTCGCTAACGCCATGAATGGTAGAAAACTCATGTTCTACGCCTTCGATTTTCACGGTGGTAATTGCATATCCGTCGAGCGAAGAAAGGAGGATTCTACGGAGTGAGTTTCCGATAGTGATTCCGTATCCGGGTTCGAGAGGGCGAAATTCAAAAGTTCCGAATTTTTGATCCGCCTCTAACATAACAACTTTGTCGGGTTTTTGAAAAGCTAAAATTGCCATAAAAAAATCAGTTTTATTTCGAATATAATTCTACAATTAACTGCTCTTTGATATTTTCGGGAATATCACTACGGTCAGGAATACTCGTGAATTTACCTGCCATTGTAGCGTTGTCCCATTCGAGCCATGCAAATTTGGTATATCTGCCGGTTGAAATCGAATCTGAGATTATTTCCAACGATTTGGAGCGCTCGCGTACACCGATAATATCTCCGGGTTTCAACTGGAACGAAGGGATATTGGTTATTCTTCCGTTCACGGCAATGTGTTTGTGAGAGATTAGTTGCCTTGCTGCTGCTCTTGTTGGAGCAATGCCCAATCGAAAAACAACATTATCCAAACGAGATTCTAACAATTGGAGTAAAACTTCGCCTGTTACGCCTTTGTGTTTTTGCGCTTTAGAGAACAAGTTTCTAAATTGTCTTTCAAGAACACCGTAAGTATATTTTGCTTTTTGTTTTTCTTTCAACTGAATGCCGTATTCTGATTGTTTTCTGCGTCTTTTGTTTGCTCCGTGCATTCCGGGTGGATATTTTTTCTTTTCAAAATATCTATCAGGTCCGTAAATTGGTTCATCGAATTTACGTGCTATTTTGGTTTTTGGTCCTATATATCGTGCCATTTTTTTATTTTTATTTCAATTCCGAAAAATACAATAATTAAACTTCAAACATTACACTCTTCTTCTTTTCGGAGGGCGACACCCATTATGAGGTAATGGTGTTACATCGACTATCTCGGTTACTTCTATACCGGAGCTGTTGATCGAACGAATAGCTGATTCTCTTCCGTTTCCGGGACCTTTGACATAAACTTTTACTTTACGCAAGCCCAAATCATAAGCTACTTTTGCACAATCAGCAGCGGCAACTTGTGCTGCATACGGTGTGTTCTTTTTTGATCCTCTAAACCCCATTTTTCCGGCAGAAGACCATGAAATAACCTGCCCACTATCATTCGATAAGGTAATGATAATATTGTTAAATGATGCTTGAACGTGAGCTTGTCCTGTTGCTTCAACCTTTACAACCCTTTTTCTTGCAGAACCTGTCTTTTTTGCCATTATTCTTCTATTTATTTAACCGCTTTCTTTTTATTTGCAATGGTTTTTCTCTTTCCTTTTCGTGTACGGGCATTATTTTTCGTACTTTGCCCTCTTACCGGTAAACCTATACGATGACGAATCCCTCTGTACGATCCAATATCTTTCAATCGTTTGATTGCCAATTGATTCTCTGAGCGAAGTTCACCTTCGATCTTAAACTCTTCGTTGATTACGTTCCTAATGGCTGCAGTTTGCTCGTCAGTCCAATCCTTTACTTTCAGGTCTCTATCGACTCCTGCCATATCGAGGACTTTTCCGGCAGAACTACGCCCAATACCGAAAATATAGGTCAATGAGATTTCGCCTCTCTTATTATCCGGTATATCAACACCTGCTATTCTTGCCATAAAATTTACTTATTTAAATGTTTCTTTTCCTAATTTTTCAGCTTTTCTTTTAGCCTTGACGTTGTTTGTTCTTTGGATTTTTTTTATTAATTACGTACAAACGTCCTTTTCTTTTTACAATTTTACAATCTGCTGTTCTTTTCTTTACGGATGCTCTAACTTTCATGTTGTAATTTTTTCTAATTTTTATATCTAAATGTTATTCTTCCCTTTGTCAGATCGTAGGGCGAGATTTCAACCTTTACTTTGTCTCCGGGCAATATTTTAATGTAGTGCATTCGCATTTTTCCCGAAATATGTGCCGTAATCACATGACCATTTTCAAGCTCAACGCGAAACATTGCATTCGGTAATGCTTCAATGATTGTTCCGTCCTGCTCTATTGCGGATTGTTTTGCCATATCAATTTGATTTATTGTTTAATACTTCGTATATGTAATCAAAGGTTGAGAGTATATCTGCTTTTCCTTTTTGTACGGCAATCGTGTGTTCAAAATGTGCCGACGGCTTTCTGTCTTGTGCTACGATTGTCCAACCGTCTTCTTTTTGATACACATTTCGTTTCCCCATATTTATCATAGGTTCAATAGCTATGACCAAACCGGTTTTGAGTTTAATTCCGCGTCCGTTTTTTCCGTAATTTGGCACTTGTGGGTCTTCGTGCAAATGCCTCCCGACACCATGCCCAACCATTTCGCGCACAACACTAAATCCGTGCTTCTGAACGTGCTTTTGGATAGCACTGCCTATATCGCCCAATCTTTTTCCTTCGACGGCTTGTTCTATGCCTTTATAAAGAGATTCTTTGGTTACGTCTAACAATTTGTTTACTGCCTCGTCAGTCTCTCCGATTCTGAAAGTAAAAGCACTGTCGCCTACATAATTATTCATAAGAACGCCACAATCAACCGATACGACATCTCCGTTTTTAATAATTCTACTCTTAGAAGGTATTCCGTGAACAACTTCTTCGTTGATTGAAATACATAAAGTTCCCGGAAAACCGCCATAGCCTTTAAATGCAGGAATGGCGTGGTTATCTCTTATGAATTCTTCGGCAATAGTATCTAATTGCATGGTTGAAATCCCGTCGGAAATTACTTTTGCAACTTCTCCCAAGGTTTTTCCTACCATTTGGTTACTAAGCCTTAGTAATTCTATTTCTTCTTGAGTTTTATAAAATATCATAAAATGATTTTTTGAGAATCAAAAACTAAAATGCTCCTTTTCCTGCACGCCCTTTGATTCGTCCTGACTTCATCAATCCGTCATAATGTCTCATCAAGAGATGGCTTTCAATTTGCTGTAATGTATCAAGCACAACACCGACAAGAATCAACAAAGATGTTCCGCCATAGAACTGTGCAAATTGGTTGTTTATGCCTGCTCGCATTGCAAAAGCCGGAAGTATGGCGATTAAAGCCAAAAATATCGAACCGGGCAATGTGATTTTTGACATGATGGAATCAAGAAAATCGACCGTCTTTTTTCCGGGTTTCACGCCGGGGATAAAGCCTCCGTTTTTCTTCATGTCGTCAGCCATTTGTGTCGGGTTGATTGTAATCGCTGTATAAAAATACGTAAAAGCGACAACAAGTAAACCAAATACAAGGTTATACCAGAAACCTGTCATATCTGAAAATGCGGCAGCAAAGCCCGACATTGTGTCTGTATCAAAACTTGCAAACATTAAAGGGATAAACATCAATGCTTGTGCAAAGATAATAGGCATAACACCGGCAGCGTTTACTTTCAATGGAATATACTGGCGCACTCCGCCGTATTGTTTGTTCCCGACGATTCTTTTTGCGTATTGCACAGGAATCTTTCTTGTTCCTTGAACAAGGAGAATAGATGCCACGAAAACAAAGAATAAGACCACCATTTCCACAAGAAACATTACCAATCCTCCGCCTTGTTCTTCAAGACGTGAAGCAAATTCGGCGAATAGCGCGAAAGGCAATCTGGCGATGATACCAATCATGATTAATATTGAAATTCCATTTCCGATTCCGTTGTCGGTAATTCTTTCGCCCAGCCACATGATAAACATTGTTCCGGCAACAAGGATAATTATAGAAGATATCCAGAAAAATCCGACTCCTGAGATAAAAGCGTCAGGCGGCAATTGGGCTTTAAGGTTTGCCAAATATCCCGGTGCTTGTCCGAGCGTAACTGCAATGGTCAAATAGCGGGTTATCTGGTTGATTTTCTTCCGTCCGCTTTCGCCTTCGCGTTGCAGACGCTGAAAATAAGGTACTGCCATTGATAAGAGCTGGATTACAATCGAAGCAGAAATGTAAGGCATAATACCTAATGCAAAAATGGAGGCATTGGAAAATGCTCCTCCTGAAAACATGTCAAGAATCCCCATGATTCCGCTTTCTGTTTGCGACTTTAATCCTTCCAAAAGCGTTGGATCAACGCCGGGCAGTACAATATGAGAACCTAATCTATAAATAAGTACCAACCCTAAGGTCGTAAGGATTCTGTTTTTCAGATCCTCAATTTTCCAAATATTTCTTAATGTGTCTATAAAACCTTTCATTATTGTATAGTTTCAGCTTTTCCACCTAGTGCTTCTATTGCCTGAATTGCCGATTTTGAAAAAGCATCAGCGGTAACATTTAATTTTACTGTTAATTCTCCGTTGCCTAAAATTTTCACTAAATTTCGTTTAGAAATCAGTCCGGCATCGATCAATGTTTTTTTGTCAATTTCGCTCAAGTTCTTTTGTTCTGCAAGCACTTGCAATTGACTTAGATTAATCGGCTTGTATTCTTTTCTGTTTAAGTTTGTGAATCCGAACTTAGGGACTCGTCGTTGAAGGGGCATTTGTCCGCCTTCAAAACCTATTTTCTTTGAATAACCGGATCTTGATTTGGCTCCTTTATGTCCTCTTGTTGAGGTTCCTCCTTTTCCGGATCCTTGACCTCTTCCTAATCTTTTTTTCTCTTTTTTTATCGAACCTTCTGCCGGTTTTAAATTGCTTAAATCCATTTTTACCTCTAATATAAAATTTTTACTCTTTTATTTCTTCATAGGAAACCAGATGGTTCACTTTTTTTATCATTCCCAAAATTTGTGGGCTTGCTTCTACTTCTACATAAGAATTAATTTTTCTTAATCCTAATGCTTCGAGGGTTCTTTTCTGACGAACTGTGCTCCCTATTTTGCTTTTTTTCTGTATTATTTTAAGCTTTGCCATTTTTCTATTTTTTCGTTACGGCTTGTGTTTTGCCGTAGATTTAACCATTAAAAACCTTGTCAATAGAAACGCCTCTATGTTGTGCAACGGTTGCTGCATCTCGTAGTTCCATCAGAGCTTCGATAGTAGCTTTTACTAAGTTATGTGGATTTGATGAACCTTTAGATTTCGCCAAAACATCGGTTACACCAACACTTTCCAAGACTGCACGCATCGCACCTCCTGCTTTTACACCCGTACCGCTCGATGCCGGCTTGATGAAAACATGAGCTCCGCCATATTTTGCAACTTGTTCGTGAGGTATCGTTCCTTTATTGATTGGTATTTTTACCAAATTCTTCTTTGCATCTTCTACACCTTTTGCTATTGCAGTTGTTACCTCGTTTGCTTTACCGAGTCCGTGTCCAACGATGCCGTTTTCGTCGCCTACTACAACAACTGCCGAGAAACTAAATGTACGTCCTCCTTTCGTAACTTTGGTTACACGATTGATAGCTACAAGGCGATCTTTCAACTCCAAATCACTGGTTTTAACTTTTCTTATACTTGCTGACATAATTCAATCTAAAATTTTAATCCGTTTTTTCTTGCCGAATCTGCTAATGATTTAATTCTTCCGTGATATAAGTATCCGTTTCTGTCGAATACTAATTCATTAATCCCGGCTTCGAGTGCTTTTTTAGCAATTAATTGCCCTACTAATTTTGCTTGTTCCAATTTTGGAACATCTGTTTTTGAAGCAATTTCTTTATCTAATGAAGATGCTGAAGTAAGCGTTACACCTTTTTCGTCGTCGATAATTTGTGTGTAGATCTGCTTATTACTTCTGAAAACTGTCAATCTTGGTAATTCTCCGGTTCCGGTTACAGTTTTGCGAATCCTCTTCTTTAGTTTCAATCTTCTTTCTCGCTTAGTTAAAGCCATTTTTCTACCCTTTTAACTTTTTAATAAATTCAAAACTCTCTCTCTGAAGTTAATAACTCAATAATTAAGCTCCTGCTGCTGCTTTACCTGCTTTTCTGCGTAGTTCTTCGCCAACAAACTTGATACCTTTTCCTTTATACGGCTCAGGTTTTCTTAAAGAGCGAATTTTTGCGGCAACCTGCCCGATAAGTTGTTTGTCGATACTTTTCAACACAACAATCGGATTCTTTCTTTTTTCGGTTGTTGCTTCGACTTTCACTTCAGGTGGTAATTCCATTACGATAATGTGGGAGTAACCCAAAGACATCTCTAAAACTTGTCCTTTAGCTTCTGCTCTGTATCCAACACCTACTAATTCTTGTTTTGTTTCATAGCCCTGAGATACACCTACAACCATATTGTTTATTAACGACCTGTACAGACCGTGCATGGCTTTGTGTCTCTTTTGTTCACTCGGACGCTCCAATACGACTACTTTCTCGTCCTCAACCTTTACCTTAATGTCAGGATGTACTTGTTGTGAAAGTTCTCCAAGTTTTCCTTTTACTTTTACTGTATTATTCTTTTCTACAGTAATTGTTACTCCTGCAGGCAGATTGATAGGTAATTTTCCAATTCGCGACATTACTCAATCTTTTTTAATATACATAACATAATACTTCTCCGCCAATATGCTTTTTTCTGGCTTCTTTCTCAGTCATTAACCCCTGAGAGGTGGATAGAATTGCTACTCCTAATCCATTAATAACTCTTGGTAAGTTATCAACACCGGCATATTTCCTTAGTCCGGGCTTACTTACTCTTATTAGCTTTTTTATAGCAGGGATTTTTGTCTCCGGATTGTATTTCAAAGCAATTTTTATTTTCCCCTGCAAACCGTCGTCTTCAAATTTGTAATTAAGAATATAACCTTTTTCAAATAATATTTTGGTCATTTCTTTTTTGATATTTGAAGCCGGAATTTCCACTACACGATGCTTTGCCATCACGGCATTTCTTAGGCGTGTAAGATAATCTGCAATTGAATCTGTCATTTTTATCTAAAAATATTTGATTTTTCTACTCCAAAAAACGCCCGCAAAGATAAAAAATAAATCTTTATCTTATAGCATTTCTTTATTTATTTTTTCTATTTTTTTAATATTTTCCCAATCAGTACCTTTCAATACCTCTTTTATGTTACGGTAAAACCTGAAAAACGAATATGTACAAGCCTTTGCCTTTTACATATTCACAGACTTTTGAAAAATGTTTGCAAAACTAAGCATTTATTTTTAATTCTAAAGCAATTATTCTTTTATTTTCATTTTTTTTCTGAATCGGGTATTCTTCCCTTCTTTTTTTCTTGTATTATTCGCCCCTCACCTATCGCTCATCGCCAATTTTGCACTCATACTAAAATGAAAGTGGTTTTAAGATTTTCATATATTTATTTTTTAAGTTGGAAGAGGAAAGTTAGAAGTTGGCAGTTCAGTTTTTTTTTATTGCCTTAATATACGGCTCTTTTCCGACAAAAACTATTGCCAATTTTACAATCTTTTCGGGTTTTATGTCGTTTTCCAATAGTTCCGAATAATATTTGTTGCTCTCTATTTGAACTAATGCTTTTTTTATTTCTTTGTTGACTCTGCAAATAAAATCCTCCTTTTTTTCGCTTGTTTTTTGCTTTTTTATGCTTTTTATTTCTATGACAATGCCGTTTTTAGTCTTGTCTTTCGGAATCAGCATTATGTCGTAGCGTCCTTCTCCGCTCTCTTTGTTAGATTTTATGATGTAATCGTCTTTGAGAATCGCTAGTAAACCAAGCGTATAGACATGATAAATCTGCTCGGAATGAACAGTTTGGGTGTTGCTGTGTTTCTCTGTCTTTTCGGCAGTATCGTAATAGCTGAAAGTATCGCCTACAAGTTGCCTGAAGCCTCTTTCAAATTCAGGAATTCGATTGTTTATCAAACTTCTGGTTGTACTTATCAACAAATCCTTTTTCAATTTCACCTCTTTATTCAACCATGTCTTGATTATGTTTCTAAATACTATTTTTATCTCATGGTTGGGAATCCGCAGCTTATGGTTGTCGAAATCGCTCTCTTCCACTTGGGTTAAATAGCCGTTATCGGTCAATAGTGTCCACAAAAGTTCGGTATCGGCTTCAAAATCCTGAAAGACAAAGTTCTCGTGTAACTCTTTTTCTATCGTTTCGCCTTTTATCAGATGTTCTATATTTTCTTGTACTCCAACTTCGACGATGCGACTTTTTATCAACGAATAATCGCCGGAATTTACCCAATAGGGTTTAAAGCCTGCCTTGTTTTTTGTTATGTAATTTACAATTGACCATGGATTGTAGATATTCTCAACATCACCAAATTTATAACCATCGTACCATTGTTTTACGTCTTCTTTTTTATTCGACAGATTGAAATCATCTAACATTTTTTGTGTTTCAGCTTCCGTAAAACCAAAACTATCACAAAAATACGGCATTGTTATTCCAAAAACATCGAAATTGTTCCATTCCGAAAAAATACTCTCTTTGCCTACTCGCATCACTCCCGTTACCATGCCTTTGTGCAAAGATTTATTGCCTTTATAAGCACTGCCCAAAAAACCCTGCATGAAATTTACGACCTTTTCATAATAACTTTTGTTTTCTTTATCAGGCGATTTTATGGGACTATTGGTATTATTAAATGCTGATATTATTGGCGCATCATACTCGTCTACAAGGATTATTACTTCTTGCCCGAAATGAATTTGTAAATACTTACTTAAATTTACCAGACCGGCTTTATAATCTATTTCGTTTGCTTTTTTGGATACTATGTTTTGAAAAAAATCTATTTCATCTTTGTCAAACTTCTCGGATTTTAACAAAAATCTGTAACTTTTGTATAAATTAGAAATAATAGTTTTGAACTTATACAAACACTTCACCCAATCTGTTTCTTTAACATCTTTCAATGAAACGTTTATTACCGGATATTTGTTCTGATGTTTCGCGCAAAATTCCTTGTCTTGTGCAATTTTAAAACCGGAGAACAAAGCTTTGCTTTCGGGTTTTCGGATATCAAAAAAATGCTCTATCATCGACAAATTCAAGGTCTTGCCGAAGCGTCTGGGACGAGGAATCAAGAGAATATCATTTCCATTATCGTAAAAATCCCTGATTAACATGGTTTTATCGACAAAGTAATATCCATTTTTCACAATTAATTCAAAATCTGAACGTCCTATTTTTAATTTTTTTTCCATTTGTTTATGCTTTCGTTGTTTTCTGCAAATTTACGATTTTATTTTTATAATCAACATTTTACTTTTATCCTGATCATAAGAATATACGTCTGAGCAAATACGCAAGGGCGTAAAACAAAAATTGTTTTGTTTGGCTGAATTAAACAACAAAAAGCAGCCTAAATAAATAAGCTGCTTTTTTGAGGCAATACGTTCTTAAACAACGTATCGCAACACACATGATTAAAGTATTAAACACAAGTAAGATGCTTGTCAAACCCCGACTATCAAATCCTTACGGATTTTCAAGCTATTTTTTATGATGTAATAAGTAAACGTTTTTTTTTACCAACTTGCTTTTTTCACTCCGGGAATTAAACCTTTAGAAGCCATTTCCCTAAAACAAATACGACTAATTCCAAATTGTCTCATATAACCTTTTGGTCTTCCGGTAAGTTTGCATCTGTTATGCAATCGAACAGGCGATGCGTTTTTAGGGATTTTAGCTAAAGCGGCATAATCACCTTCGGCTTTTAATTTTCTTCTTTTTTCTGCATATTTTTCTACGAGCTTGAGGCGCTTTACTTCGCGCGCCTTCATTGATTCCTTAGCCATATTTTAGTTCTTTTTTGTTTTAAAAGGTAATCCAAATTTCTTTAATAAAGCAAATCCTTCCTCATCGGTTTTTGCAGAGGTAACAAAGGTGATGTTCATACCCATGATTCTGCTAATTTTATCGAGGTCAATTTCAGGATAAATCAGTTGTTCTTCAATACCAAGCGTATAGTTTCCGCGACCATCGAGTTTTGATGCTATTCCGTTAAAGTCACGAATACGTGGCAAGGCAACGGCAATCAGACGATGAAGAAATTCGTACATTCTTTCGTGTCTGAGTGTAACCATTACGCCGATAGGCATTTTTCTTCTAAGTTTAAAATTAGAGATGTCTTTTTTAGAAATTGTCTTAACAGCTTTCTGTCCTGTAATGATTGATATTTCTTTTTCTGCCACATCAATCAATTTTTTATCAGATACTGCAACTCCCAATCCCTGATTAACAACTATTTTTTCTAATCTTGGCACCTGCATTACAGATTTATAAGCAAACTCTTCTTTCAATGCGGGAACAATTTCTTCTCTGTATTTTTTCTTTAATTCTGGAATATACTTCATTACTTGATTTCCTCCCCTGATTTTTTTGCGTAACGTACCAACTTCTCCGTTTTTTCTGAAATTCTTCTTCCGATTCTTGTTGGTTCTCCGGTTTTAGGGTCAATCAACATTAAATTGGAGATATGAATCGGAGCTTCTTTTTTAATTATACCACCTTGTGGATTCTCAGCATTAGGTTTGGTATGTTTTGAGATTATGTTTATGCCTTCAACAATTGCGCGATTACTTTTCACCAATACTTGAAGCACTTTTCCTTTCCGACCTTTATCATCACCGGAATTTACGAAAACTAAATCACCTTTTTTTATATGCAGTTTCATTTTCTATCGAATATTTAGCATTACAATACTTCTGGAGCAAGCGAAACTATTTTCATATAGTTACTACGTAATTCCCTTGCCACAGGTCCAAAAATACGGGTTCCTCTAAGTTCGCCCGCGTTATTTAATAAAACAACAGCGTTGTCGTCAAAACGGATATACGAACCGTCTTTTCGTCGGACTTCTTTCTTTGTTCTAACTACAACTGCCTTGGTAACAGTTCCTTTTTTTATTTCACTTGAAGGCAAAGCACTTTTAACAGTCACAACAACATTATCACCAACCGAAGCGTATCTTTTTCTTGTTCCACCAAGAACTCGGATACATAATACTTCTTTAGCGCCACTATTGTCTGCTACCCCCAATCTACTTTCTTGTTGTATCATGATTATTTTGCTCTTTCAATAATTTCAACTAATCTCCAATTTTTATTTTTACTTAATGGTCTTGTTTCCATTATTCGAACAGTATCTCCGATATTGCATGAATTTTTTTCGTCATGCGCCATCAATTTAGATGTTTTATTGATGAATTTTCCGTAAATCGGATGTTTCATTTTTCTTTTAATTGCCACAGTAATGGATTTGTCCATCTTATTACTAACAACCACACCGATACGTTCTTTTCTCAGGTTTCTTGTTTCCATTGTGAAAAATTCTTTACTTTTATTGTTTTTCTTGTCTTTGACGCAATTCTGTTTTTAGTCTTGCTATCTCCCTACGAATGTTTTTTATTTGTTGCGGATTTTCCAAAGGCGAGACAGCATGGTTCAAACGTTGCTTTGTTAGGAGCAAATCATTCTCTTCAATGCGTTCTTCTATTTCTTTGGTTGTTAATTCTCTTATTTCTGCAGATTTCATATTTTCTATAAGTTATTAATTTTCTACGTAATCCCTTCTAATAACAAATTTAGTTTTAACAGGAAGTTTCTGCGCTGCAAGTCGTAAGGCTTCTTTTGCTACTTCAAAAGGCACTCCTTCGGCTTCGAATAAAATTCGTCCCGGAGTTACAGGAGCGACAAACATTTCCGGTGCTCCTTTTCCTTTTCCCATTCGTACTTCAGCAGGTTTTTTTGTTATTGGCTTGTCCGGAAATATTCGTATCCAAATCTGTCCTTGACGTTGCATATACCTTGTTACGGCAATACGAGCTGCCTCAATCTGCCGACCTGTAATCCATGCATTTTCCAAGGTTTTTATTCCGAAAGAACCAAAGGCTAATTCATGCCCGCGTTGTGCATTCCCTTTCATTCTTCCTTTTTGTTGCCTTCTAAATTTTGTCTTCTTTGGTTGTAACATCTCTAATCCAGTTTAGAATATCTTTTTTTGTGAGAAAATTGTACAATCACAGCACACTCAACGATAAATTACTTTCTCTTTTTCTTATATGTTTTTGACTTTGCGTTTTTGGCACCAATGTTTGGAGATAGATCTCTTTTTCCGTAAACTTCTCCTTTACAAATCCAGACTTTAATCCCCAGCAGTCCGACTTTTGTTAAAGCCTCAGCCAAATGGTAATCAATATCCGCCCTCAAGGTATGCAGCGGAGTTCGTCCTTCTTTATACATTTCGGAGCGCGCCATTTCTGCTCCATTCAAGCGTCCTGAAATCTGAATCTTAATGCCTTCTGCACCCATACGCATGGTGTTTGCGATAGCCATTTTAATGGCACGACGGTAGGCTATTTTTCCCTCAACCTGTCGGGCAACATTATTTGCAACTATTACAGCATCTAATTCCGGACGCTTAATCTCGAAAATATTGATTTGAACTTCTTTTTTCGTGATTTTCTTCAATTCCTCTTTCAGCTTATCAACTTCTTGTCCACCTTTTCCGATGATGATTCCCGGACGTGCGGTATAGACCGTAACGGTGATAAGTTTCAAGGTTCTTTCGATGATTATCTTCGAAATGCTGGCTTTTGCAAGACGTGCATTCAAATATTTTCTTATTTTATCGTCTTCGTATAACTTGTCGGCATAATCATTTCCACCATACCAGTTAGAATCCCAACCTCTGATGATTCCAAGACGATTACTTATTGGATTTGTTTTTTGTCCCATCTGTCTATTCGTTTACTTCTTCTTCAGCTTCGAGTTCTTCTTCTATATATTGATTGGCATCTTCAAGTATCAAGGTAACGTGATTCGATCTTTTTCTTATACGATGCGCACGTCCTTGCGGAGCCGGTCTAAGACGCTTTAAGATTCGTGCCGAATCAACATAAATTTCCTTGATAAAAAGGTCTGCCTCTTCGATTCTTACTCCTTCATTTTTATTTTGCCAGTTTGCAATTGCCGACAGCAATAGTTTTTCCACTTTTTTAGCAGCATCTTGCGGGCTATATCTCAACAAGTCAAGGGCTCTGTTTACTTCTTGTCCTCTGATCATGTCTGCCACAAGCCTCATTTTGCGTGGAGATGTCGGGCAATTTCTCAATTTGGCAAAATATTTAAATCTTCTTTCTTCTTTTAAACGTTCTGCGCGTAAATATTTTCTTGCTCCCATGATTTATTTATGGATTATTAGCTTGGGTAAAAGGTATCCCTTCAGCCTGTTATTAATTTTTCTTATGTCCGGCATGACCTCTAAAAACTCGTGTTGGTGCAAATTCGCCAAGTTTGTGTCCTACCATGTTTTCCGTTATATATACCGGAATAAATTTATTTCCGTTATGAACAGCAATGGTATGCCCAACGAAATCAGGTGAAATCATTGATGCACGAGCCCAAGTTTTTATAACTGTTTTTTTGCCCTTTTCGTTCATTGCCAAAATTTTCTTCTCTAATTTATAGTCGATATACGGGCCTTTTTTTAGTGATCTACTCATGATTTACCCTATTTTTTTCTTCTTTCAACAATATATTTATTCGAATGTTTTTTCTTTGATCTGGTCTTGTAACCTTTGGCTAAAACACCTGTTCGTGAGCGTGGATGTCCTCCTGATGAGCGTCCTTCGCCACCACCCATTGGGTGATCTACCGGGTTCATTGCAACGCCTCGTACACGAGGTCGTTTGCCTAACCATCTTGAGCGTCCTGCTTTTCCCGAGTTCTCAAGCGAATGGTCTGAGTTTGAAACAGTTCCGATTGTAGCTTTGCAGCTAACCAAAATCCTTCTGGATTCGCCCGAAGGAAGTTTTATGATTGCAAATTTCCCTTCTCGTGAGGTCAATTGTGCATACGAACCTGCGCTTCGTGCCATTTTTGCTCCTTCGCCGGGGCGAAGTTCAATATTGTGTATGACTGTTCCTAAAGGAATATCGCTCAAATACAGACTATTTCCTATTTCCGGAGCTATATCTCTGCCCGAATTAATTTCTTGTCCTATTTCAATGCCGTGAGGAGCTATAATATACCTCTTTTCGCCGTCTTTGTAAACAACCAAAGCAATACGCGCACTTCTGTTCGGATCGTATTCTACGGTTTTGACTACTGCCGGGATTCCTTCTTTGTCTCTTTTGAAATCAACGATGCGGTACCTTCTTTTGTGTCCACCTCCACGTTGTCTGACAGTCATCCGTCCCTGATTGTTACGCCCTCCACTTTTTTTCAATGGTGCCAATAGAGATTTCTCAGGAACACTGCTTGTAATTTCTTCAAACGTATTTACTATTTTACGTCTTTGCCCGGGAGTTACCGGGTTTATCTTTCTTGTACCCATCTTTACTAAATATTGCTATAAAAATCAATTTTATCTCCTTCAACCAATGTTACGATAGCTTTTTTATATGAAGGAGTTTTTCCTCTAATGATGCCTGTTTTTGTATATCTTGATTTTGATTTTCCACTGTAAATCATAGTATTTACACTTTCAACAGTAACAGCATACATTTCTTCAATAGCTTCTCTTATTTGAATCTTGTTTGCTCTCTTATCAACAATAAATCCATAACGATTAAGGGATTCACCCTGCAACGTCATTTTTTCCGTAACTATTGGCTTTATTAAAATACTCATCTTTAGTCCCTTTAAACGTTAAACACTTTATTGATTGATGCGATTGAACTTTCGGCAAGAACAAGGTTCTGTGCGTTCAATACATCATATGTTGTTAATTCTGAAACGGTTGTAATTTTAACGCTTTTCAAATTTCGTGCCGACAAATATACATTTTTATTTGGTTCTGATAAAACGAAAAGCGATTTTTTTTCAAAATTAAAATTCTTTACGATAGAAACAATTTCCTTTGTGCGTGCTTGTTCAAACGAGAAATCTTCTAAAACAGTGATTGCCTTATCTTTAAGTTTGGCTGACAAGGCACTTTTTCGTGCCAATTGCTTCACTTTTTTGTTGAGCTTGAAAGAGTAGCTTCTTGGTCTTGGTCCAAAAACTGTTCCTCCGCCACGGAATAATGGCGACTTTATGCTTCCTGCTCGTGCGGTTCCTGTTCCTTTCTGTTTCTTTATTTTTTTGGTACTACCATGGACTTCTGCTCTTTCTTTTGCTTTATGGGTTCCCTGACGCTTATTAGCCAAATATTGTTTCACATCCAAATATACCGAATGTTCATTTGGATTAATTCCGAAAATCGAATCATGAAGTTCAATTTTCCTTCCCGTATCTTTGCCTTGTATGTTATAAATACTTAGTTCCATTACTTTTCAACAATTACAAATGAACCATTTGGACCCGGTACAGATCCTTTTACTACTAATAAATTTTTATCGGAAATAAGTTTCATCACCCGTAGATTTATAATCTTAACGCGTTGATTACCTGTACGACCTGCCATACGCATTCCTTTAAAAACTCTTGACGGATATGAAGATGCACCTAACGAACCCGGAGCTCTGTTTCTGTTGTGCTGACCATGAGTAGCATCATTTACACCTGCAAATCCATGACGTTTCACTACGCCTTGAAATCCTTTACCTTTTGACACACCAACAACATCAACCCACGTATCGTCGCTGAAATAATCAACGGTAATGACATCGCCAAGTTTCCAATCTGTTACAAAGCCTTTCAGTTCAATTACTTTCCTTTTCGGAGAGGTATTGGCTTTTTTGAAATGACCAATTTCTGATTTTGTACTGTGTTTTTCTTTCTTGTCGCCGTATGCCAACTGAACCGCAGCATAACCGTCGGTCTCTTCAGTTTTTATTTGCGTAACAACACAGGGTCCTACTTCTAAAACAGTGCATGCAACATTTTGTCCATCGGCACTGAAAACCGAAGTCATTCCGATTTTTTTTCCAATTAATCCAGGCATTTTCCCAAATTTCTTTAAATTACCTAACTACTTTCTAAATCAAACTTTAATCTCAACTTCAACTCCGCTCGGCAATTCAAGCTTCATCAACGCATCAATCGTCTTGGGCGTTGAGCTATAAATGTCAATTAATCGTTTAAAGGAGCTTAGTTGAAACTGTTCTCTTGATTTTTTGTTTACAAAAGTCGATTTTAATACAGTAAAAACTCTCTTATGTGTTGGTAAAGGGATAGGTCCACTTACAACAGCTCCGGTAGTTTTTACCGTTTTTACGATTTTCTCAGCTGATTTATCAACCAAATTGTGATCGTAAGATTTCAGTTTTATTCTGATTTTTTGACTCATTGAAGTAACAATTTCAATTATAAATACTTAAAATATATATTTTATTTTTTCTAACATTTTATTGGCAATTGCTTGCGGAACAGCTTCGTAATGGCTAAATTCCAAACTTGATGTTGCCCGTCCCGAGGTTAAGGTTCTCAATACGGTTACATAACCAAAAGTCTCGGACAAAGGAATTTTTGCCGTAATAAATCGTGCTCCTGATTTTGCATCCATATTCTCAACATTGCCCCGACGCTTATTTAGGTCTGAAACAACATCGCCCATATAATTGTCCGGCGTAACGATGGTTGCTTTCATTATGGGTTCGAGAAATATCGGAGCTGCTTTTTTGCAAGCAGCGCGAAATGCATATTTTGCTGCCAACTCGAAAGAGAGCGAGTCCGAATCAACCGGATGGTACGAACCGTCCAACAGTTCTACTTTCAAGGAAAGAAATTTATATCCGGCAAGCACTCCTGTTGCCATAGCATCGCGAAATCCTTTTTCTACGGCAGGGATATATTCTTTCGGAACATTTCCGCCTTTTACAGAGTTGATGAAAACCAAGCCTTTTTGTTCGGCGGTGCAAGGCGAAACTTTTACAATAATATCGGCAAATTTCCCTTTTCCTCCGGTTTGTTTTTTAAACACTTCGCGATGTTCAACGCTTTGTGTTATTGCTTCTTTGTAGCTAACCATCGGTTGCCCCTGATTGCATTCAACTTGATACTCTCGTTTCAGGCGATCCATTAAAACCTCAAGGTGCAATTCTCCCATTCCGTTTATCACTGTCTGCCCTGTTTCCTCGTTGTACCTGATTGTGAATGTAGGATCTTCTTCTGCAAGTTTCGATAGGGCATTGCTCAATTTTTCAATATCGCTTTGGGTTTTCGGCTCAACAGCGATTCCGATTACAGGCTCCGGAAACGAAATTGATTCTAAGATTACGGGCTTTTTTTCATCGGCTAAGGTGTCGCCTGTGCGGATATTTTTAAATCCGACGGCTGCACCTATTTCTCCGGCGTGTAAAACATCAACCGGAATTTGTTTGTTTGCGTGCATCTGATAAAGCCTTGTTACTCTGTCTCGTTTTCCTGTTCGGATATTGTAAATGCTTGCTCCTGATTCTAAAACACCTGAATAAATCCGCACGAATGCCAAACGTCCGACAAAAGGATCTACGGCAATTTTGAATGCCAAAGCTGAAAACGGCTCGTCGTCTTTTGGTGCTCGTTCGACGAGTTGTTCTGGATTATTTACTGCTATTCCTTTGATTGCTCCAACATCAATCGGGCTGGGCAGCAAAGAAGCTACGCCGTCTAAGAGTTTCTGAATGCCTTTATTTTTAAAGGCAGAACCGCAAAAGACTGGGACGATAGTCCGCCTCAAAGTGGCTTCGCGTGCCACTTCTAAAAATTCATCAACAGAGATGGAGTCTCTGTCGTCAAAGAATCGTTCCAAAAGGGTGTCGTCTGTTTCGCAAACTGCCTCCACGAGTTTTTCGCGCCATTGTTCTACGGCTTCGAGCATATCTTCGGGAATATCGCTTTCAAAATATTCTGCGCCAAGCGATTCGTCTTCCCAAATGTAGGCTTTGCGTTCAATCAAGTCAATAATCCCTTTAAAATCCTCTTCCGAGCCATACGGCAGCTGAAAAGGAATGGGGTTTACAGCAAGCGTTTCTTCCATTTGGCTCAAGACGGAATAAAAATCTGCTCCGATTCTGTCCATTTTGTTGATAAATGCGATGCGTGGCACATTGTATTTATCGGCTTGTCTCCAAACGGTTTCCGATTGAGGTTCAACGCCACCGACGGCACAAAAAACGGCAATAGCGCCGTCTAATACGCGAAGCGAGCGTTCGACCTCAACCGTGAAATCAACATGACCCGGTGTGTCAATAATGTTGATTTTATAGTTATTTTTCTTATAATCCCAGTAAGTAGTAGTTGCAGCAGAAGTAATCGTAATTCCTCGTTCCTGCTCTTGAACCATCCAGTCCATTGTGGCAGCACCGTCATGTACCTCGCCCATTCGGTGGGTAATTCCGGTATAATAAAGAATACGTTCTGTTGTTGTTGTTTTACCAGCATCAATATGTGCCATTATGCCAATATTTCTGGTAAAATTCAAATTGCTGCTCATTACTAATTAAATAGGTTATTGTGTTAGATTAAAATCTGAAATGTGAAAATGCTTTGTTTGCTTCTGCCATTCTATGGGTATCTTCTTTTTTCTTAAAAGCACCACCTTCTTCGTTGTAAGCAGCCATAATTTCTGCGGCGAGTTTCTCGCTCATTGATTTTCCGGCTCTTTTACGTGCAAAAAGGATAAGATTTTTCATGCTAATAGAAATTTTCCTGCTCGGACGGATTTCCATAGGTACTTGATAGGTTGCTCCTCCAACTCTTCTACTTTTTACCTCAACTGCCGGGGTCACATTTTCTAATGCTTTTTTCCAAATTTCCAAAGGTTCTTTCCCTACTTTATCCATTTTCTTTCCGACAATGTCTAAGGCAGAGTATAAAATCTTGTACGATTTATTTTTTTTACCGTTTAGCATAAGATTGTTTACGAATGTGGTTACCAACACATCGTTAAACTTAGGATCCGGTAGTATGATCCGTTTTTTAGGTTTCGATTTTCTCATCTATCTAACAATTATAAATTTATTTCTTATCTTTCGGTCTTTTTGCGCCATATTTTGAGCGTCGTTGAAGGCGTTTTTCAACACCGGAAGTATCCAATGCTCCTCGAACCAAGTGGTATCTCACTCCCGGCAAATCTTTTACACGACCGCCTCTGATCAAGACGATAGAGTGTTCCTGCAAATTGTGACCTTCTCCCGGAATATAAGCATTCACTTCTTTTCCGTTTGTCAGGCGAACTCTGGCTACTTTTCTCATTGCCGAATTCGGTTTTTTAGGAGTAGTAGTATATACTCTCACGCATACACCCCTTCTCTGAGGACATGAATCAAGCGCAGGTGCTTTACTTTTCTCATGTATTTTTTTCCTTCCCTTTCTTACTAATTGCTGTATTGTAGGCATAAAAACTACTTGAATTAAGTTTAAAATACGTTTTAAATTTGGTCTGCAAAAATAAACGTTATTTTTCGGAAAACAATGTTTTTTATCAAAAAAAATCAAAATCAATTGTTTAGAATTGAAGATTGAAATTCGATATTTGTAAATCAATTATTTACACTATGGTAAGAAACTTTTTTCCCGAAAAAACGGCTGCAAAGGTAAGTATTTTTTTGGCTTTTCCAAGCAATAAGTGCTATTTCTTTCGTATTTTTTTCTCTTTTTTGTTATATTTTCTACTCTAAATTCTTTCTTTGTTGTTTGTTAGCAAAAAATTATTACTTTTGGGGCTTTGAAAAAATCACTATTTGGTCTGTTTAATCATCAAAACAATAGCTAATATACTTAAATTATAATTGAAATGAAAATTTATCAAACAAATGAAATTAGAAACATCTGCTTGCTAGGAAATGCAGGTTCAGGGAAAACCACTATAACAGAAGCCATGCTTTATGCCGGAGGTGTTGTCAATAGAAGAGGCGAAGTAAACAGCAAAAATACCGTTTCAGACTACCGCGAAATAGAACACGAACAACAAGGTTCGGTTTTCTCGACAGTGCTTTATACAGAATATAAAGATATAAAATTCAATATACTTGATGCACCAGGAGCTGATGATTTTGTGAATGGAGCCATTTCGTCCTTACACGCCACAGAAACCGCGCTGATTGTTTTGAACTCGCAAAACGGAATCGAAGTTGGAGCTGAAATAGGCTGGCGAAATTGCAAAAAATTTAACCAACCCGTTATTTTTGTTGCAAATCATCTGGATCACGACAACACAAATTTTGAAAAAACAATAGAAGATGCCAAACAATATTTCGGAAGCAAAGTTGTTGTTACGCAATACCCTGTAAATCAAGGTCCGAGTTTCGACAGTGTCATTGATGTATTAACAATGAAAATGTACAAATGGGGCAAAGACGGAGGCGATGCCGAAGTTTTAGACATTCCTGATGCAGAAATGGATAATGCAATGGAACTGCAAGCAACGCTAATGGAAGCCGCTGCCGAAAACGACGAGGCTTTGATGGAACTTTTCTTTGAAAACGAAAGCTTGTCGCCGGAAGAAATGATCAAAGGCATCAGACTGGGAATCAGAAACAGAGAGTTATTTCCCGTTGTGTGTACCGTAGGAAAAAAAGACATGGGCGTAAGAAGATTGTTAGACTTTGTTGCCCAATGCGCTCCAAACCCAACAGAAGTACCTGCGCCAACAAATAAAGACGGCAAAGAAGTTCCTTACGACGCAAACGGACCGCTTGCTCTATTTGTATTCAAAAATGCAATTGAACAACACTTGGGCGAGATTACTTATTTTAAAGTAATGTCAGGAACATTGGAAGAAGGAGTCGATTTGATAAATGTAAACAAATCGTCGAAAGAAAGATTGACACAATTGTATCTTGTTGCCGGAAAAAACCGTACAAAAATAAACAAATTGGTCGCCGGTGATATTGGCGCAACCGTCAAACTAAAAGACACAAAAACAAACCACACCTTGTGCGAAAAAGATACAGACTGGGAATTTCCGGAAATAAACTTCCCTGAACCAAAATTCCGCATTGCCATTAAAGCCGTTAATGAATCTGACGAAGAAAAACTCAGCGAAGCCCTAACCAAATTCCGACAAGAAGACCCGACACTAATCACAGAATACTCAAAAGAGCTGAAACAATTGATTCTGCACGGACAAGGCGAATTCCATTTGAACACAGTAAAATGGCATCTGGACAATATTTATAAAATCGACACAACATTCCTACCGCCAAGAATATCGTACAGAGAGACAATAACAAAATCGGCAACAGCAACATACCGTCATAAAAAACAATCGGGAGGTGCCGGACAATTTGGCGAAGTGCATATGTTCATTGAACCATACGTAGAAGGAAAACCTGCTGCCTCGAAATTCAAAATCGGCGATAAAGAATCAAACTTATCGGTTCGCGGAACCGAAGAAATCTCCTTGCCGTGGGGCGGAAAACTTGTTTTCCACAACTGTATTGTCGGCGGTGTGATCGATGCCCGATTCTTGCCTGCAATTCTTAAAGGAATTATGGAAAAAATGGAAGAAGGACCATTGACAGGAAGTTATGCAAGAGATATTTGTGTGTATATCTACGACGGAAAAATGCACCCGGTCGATTCAAACGAAATTTCATTTAAACTCGCCGGACTAAACGCATTTAAAGCAGCATTTAAAGAAGCCAAACCAAAAATCATGGAGCCTGTTTTCGATGTTGAAGTATTGGTGCAAAGCGAAAGAATGGGAGACGTAATGAGCGACTTGCAAGGCAGAAGAGCCATGATTGAAGGAATGTCGAGCGAAGGAGGTTTTGAAAAAATCAAAGCAAAAGTTCCTTTGGCAGAAATGAATAAATATTCTACAACATTAAGCTCTTTGACCAATGGTAGAGCTATGTACTCTATGAAATTTGCAGAATTCCAGCAAGTTCCGCCTGATGTACAAGAAAAACTTCTGAAAAACTACGAAGCTGAACAAGAAGAAGAATAGTAAATTCGTACTGAAAAAAACGGAAGAAAACAACTGCTGTCAGTCATGTTTCTTTCTAAAACATGGTTCATTTTACGAAACTGCTGAAAACAGCAACTTCATTGTTAAAAAAAACAAAAAAATTGCTGTTTTCAGAACTCATTTTTTTAAAGAAAGGCTGCACCTATTTGGAGAGGACAGCCTTTCTTTTCAATTTTATAAGGACTTGATTTAAAACAAGTCCATTTTGCTTCTTACTTTGAAAAAAAAATACGAATAGACATGCACAAGATTTTGCAAATTTCGACAATCAAACCCGAAAAATTGAGTTCAAACTTAGTAGAAACATTAAATAATTTTGGCACAAACGACACAATTGCCTCCACACTCATCATCGTGGCGATAATTATCGTGGCTTTTATTGCCAACTACATCACAAAGCGTGTAATTATATCCGTTTTGACCCAAATCATAAAAAAAACGAAAACCGAATACGATGATATTTTTCTGGAGAAAAAAGTATTTAATCTCCTTTCACACATTGTTCCGGCAGTGATTATTTATTATGCCATACCGCTTGCATTTAATATGAATCCGCAAGCGACATCGCCGGCAGACATCTCGCTTTACCAATCTATCATAAATCATACACAATCAGCCATGTATGTTTATATGATTATTGTTGTTTTGCTGGTTTTCAACTCATTTATTAACGCACTGCATGAGATATATTTAAAGCAACCTGTTTCTAAAAATCTGACAATCAAAGGATATTTACAGGTTATTAAGATAATAATTGTCGGCATCGGCATTATTTTAATGCTTGCAGCCTTGCTTGGCAAAAAGCCGGGAGCACTTTTCGCCGGACTGGGTGCTTTGGCAGCAGTCTTGATGTTGATTTTCAAAGACACCATTCTGGGCTTTGTGGCAGGGATTCAACTTTCGGCTTACAACATGCTGAAGCCCGGAGATTGGATTTCAATGCCAAGCCGCAATACCGACGGAACGGTCTTAGACATTTCGCTCAATACGGTAAAAGTGCAAAACTGGAATAAAACAATCAGCACAATCCCGACTTATGCGCTTGTGAGCGAATCGTTCAGCAACTGGCGCGGAATGTCGGAATCCGGCGGACGAAGAATAAAACGTGCCGTAACATTAGACATGCAAAGTGTCGGGTTTCTGACCAAAGAAATGACCGAAAAACTCAAAAAAGTTCGCCTTTTGAAAGATTATCTCGAAGAGAAAGAAAAAAAAATCAAGGAACACAACAAAAAATACGCGCCCGACGATTCTTCGCTGATAAACGGGCGACACTTGACCAATCTTGGAACTTTTCGCAAATACGTAGAAGCCTATTTGCGTGAAAATCCGAATATAAACATGAATTTGACCTTTTTGGTGCGCCAACTTCCGCCCTCTGAAAAAGGAATACCTATTGAGATTTATGTGTTCAGCAAAGATCAGCGTTGGACGTATTACGAAGGCATTCAGGCAGATATTTTCGACCATTTGCTTGCCATAATTCCGGAATTCGGGCTGCGCGTTTTCCAAAACCCGACAGGTAACGATTTCAAATCATTACTCAACATACAATAACAGCGAAAAGCAAAGCCATAGAAAATGAGTCCAATATTATTTTTCAGCATAATTGCAGCTTATTTCAGCCTGCTTATGCTTATTTCATGGCTGACATCGAGAAAAGCAAACTTTGCTACTTTTTTCACGGCAAACAGAAAATCGCCGTGGTATTTGGTTGCTTTCGGCATGATTGGCGCGTCGCTTTCCGGCGTTACCTTCATCTCGGTGCCGGGCTGGGTTGCCAACACAGGCTTTTCCTATTTCCAGATGGTAATGGGCTATTTGCTCGGCTATTTTGTGATAGCCACTGTTTTGTTGCCCTTGTACTACCGCTACAATCTTGTTTCGATTTATGCTTACCTCGAAAAAAGATTCGGCTTTTGGGCATACAAAAGCGGTTCGTTTTTTTTCCTGCTTTCGCGAATAATCGGATCTTCATTCAGGCTTTTTCTTGTGGCAAGGGTGCTGCAAATCGGATTTTTCAATAAATTGGGAATCCCGTTTTACCTTACGGTGCTTACAACCATTGTTTTAATTTGGGTTTATACCTACAAAGCCGGAATAAAAACCATTGTTTGGACAGATACTTTACAAACTTTTTTCATGTTATCGGCAGTTGTTGTTTCCGTGATATTGATAGCAAACACCTTAGATTTAAATACAAGGCAAGTTTTCGACAAAATCTACGAACACGAATACTCCAAAATGTTTTTTTGGGACCTGAAAACCGATTTGAATTTTTTCAAACGCTTTTTTGCAGGAGCTTTCATCGCCATAGTCATGACCGGACTCGACCAAGACATGATGCAAAAAAACCTGACTTGCCGAAACCTGAAAGATGCACAAAAAAACATGTTTTGGTTCAGCATTATTTTGCTTCCCGTGAACCTGCTTTTTTTGTCGCTTGGCGTTTTGTTGTATGTATATATCCAAGAAACAGGCTTGATTTTCACAAATCCGGACAGTTTCCACTTGAATGTGGCTGAACAAGTTTTCAAAAATACCGACGAACTGTTTCCGCTGCTCGCCGTTGAGCATTTCAATATTTTTGCAGGCATTGTTTTTCTCTTGGGAATAATTGCAGCCGCTTTTTCAAGTGCCGACTCTGCCCTGACGGCTTTGACTACGACTTTTTGTATTGATTTTCTGGGAATGAAGCCCGAAGAAATAAACTCAACAAACAAAAAAACAAGACGTTTGGTTCATCTTTCCGTCTCATTCATCGTATTTCTTGTGATTCTGCTGTTCAAGCTGCTAAACGACAGAAGCGTAATAAAAGCAATATTCGATGTTGCAAGTTATACTTATGGTCCGCTTTTGGGTTTGTATTTCTTTGGCTTATTCACCAAACGAAAGGCTATCGACCGAAGTATTCCTTTTATTTCCGTCGTATCGCCGATAGTATCGTATCTTATAAACATGAACTCCGAAAAATGGTTTTACGGATACAAATTCGGGTTTGAGTTGTTGATCGTAAACGGCTTGCTTACGGTTGTCGGTTTGTGGATTTTTTCAAAGAAAGAAAAGCCTAACGACCAATTATAACACAGAGTTCATCAAATCTTAAAATAAGCAATTACCTCTCGCAACCTTTCGGCTTGTTCAGACATCTCTTCCGAGGTTGTAGCCAGTTCCTCCGATGTTGCGGCATTTTGTTGGGCAATTTGATTAAGTTGCAAAATAGCTCCATTAATTTGTTCTA
>PDWI01001863.1_pt1 | contig 32799 bp, 28 predicted proteins | sample 1430891 | NCBI WGS metagenome assembly PDWI01 (sample SAMN01162508, study PRJNA174530) | Oral metagenome, whole genome shotgun sequencing project. | biome: Marine environment; feature: Marine mammal; material: Swab sample of the gingival sulcus; isolation source: swab sample of gingival sulcus... | reverse complement strand
AGCGTCATGAGGCGCATATCTGCATAGAGGCTACCATTATCAAAGGGAGACGGCAGGTTCAGGCATATTGCCCCTCCCTCCGCTGTGGTTACGTTCTTCACCGCATGGAGGGAAAATACGGCAATGTCGCAGCACGCACCGGTTTTCTGTCCATTGAGCGCTGTTGCCCCAAGGGAGTGCGCCGCATCATTCATCACGAGGATACGCCCCAAGTACCCCTGCACCTCCGAGGTCGGGTTGAAAAGCTGACGTACAGGCTGTTCCTGCACGAGCGCCATAATCGCATCGTAGTCGCAGGGATAACCGGCAATATCTACCGGTATTATAGCCTTTGTCCTTGGAGTGATGGCCTTCCGGATGGCTTCCAGCGAAATATTGAAATCATCCTCAACATCCACCATGACCGGCGTTCCACCAGCATGAAGGACTGCTAGAGCCGTAGCGCTATACGTATAGGCCGGGAGAATAACCTCATCCCCGGGTTGCAACCCAAGCCAACGGAGGACAAGTATAGCCCCCGAAGTCCAGGAGTTTACGCATAGCGTACGACCTGCACCCGTTTGCGCCTCTAGGAGCTCCTCGAGCGCCTTTACCTTCGGGCCGGTGGTAATCCAGCCCGAAGCCAAAGACGCATTGACCTCGGTGATTACCGATTCATCTATGTAGGGGGGGGAAAAGGGGACTTTCATAGGCCAAGATATGATATTAACCCCAAACATATACCCATGGGGCTACATGTGCGCAAAGGTAATTAGATTCAGAAAAACAATGTAGACCGAATAGAACAATTAGAGGCGCTTCATTACCGCATGAATTGCATATCCCCAAAAACTATACAAAGAGCGCAGCAGTCCTAAGCCCTCAACCTCCCTGTAGATTCGCCAGACCTGCTTTGCCGCCTTCAATTTATTATGGGAGAGGCTATCAGCAACAACCCGATAGAAGGCGAGTTCCTCCCGAAGCCCATAGGCTCTGTCTATCCGCTTGAGGAGCTGCAACCATGTTGCAAAGTCCTCATGCATTGGTTGGCTCTGCATGGTAACATCCCCAAGCTGGTTCCTATCAACAACAACCGTTAAGCAACCTATTGCTGTATTTCGAAGATACTCGCTATAGGAGAGGCTAGGGGGGGGCTGTACGGACGTTCCACATCGCTCCCCCTGCTCATCTACAATGGCGTAGCTGGTGTAGGTAAAGGCGTGCTGGTGGCCCAACATGAAGGCGATCTGACGTTCTAGCTTCTCAGGGTGCCACAGGTCATCGCTATCCAAAAAGGCCAAGAAGCGCCCTTTGGCAACCCGTATCGCCGCATTGCGCGCCATGGCCGCCCCGCCATTAGTCGATGCCTTCACGAGGCGAATGCGGCCATCAGCGGCAGCGTACGACTTAACCAACGGCACGCTACCATCCGTACTACAATCATCGCTAACGAGTAGCTCCCATTCCTGGTAAGTTTGGGCTACCACCGACTCGATTGCCTGGGCAATAAAACGCTCCGCATTATAGCAGGGCATAATAACAGAGACCAAAGGAAAACGCTCAGAAGGTGCAAAGTGAGTCATGGACAAGCCGTATAAATCAAGCAAGGTTTCAACAATGAGAATACCATATCAAACGCAAAGGTACACAGGCCAAGGCATTCTACAAGCATCAGCTAAGAGCGGAAGCAAAAACTATGCGGCTCTTGAAAATACTGGCGTTGAACTCATCGTATCCCATGCGAGTAAACTCCGCACTTTAAAAAGCGCACCGTATCGATGAAAACTACCCGTGAGAAGCAAAATGGTGCTGTCTAGCCTCCAGGCAATCCTAGCTTCGCATATAGACTCAGTAGGCCAAAATATAAGCCCCTTCATACTACAGATACGATGTTTGATTAGAAGACATTATTTCCCCTATTGCCCCCGAAGGCAAATCCTACTGCATACGAGCCTCCAGCCAGGTCTTGAACGAAGGTAGCGCATCGACAGTATCAGCACCAAAGTAGGAACCGCCATAAATCCTTCTCACCTTTAGCGTATCATACTCGGGAGAGAATAGATTCTCCTTGGCAGAAATGCTAGCCTCCTCGATTCCCAAGAGACCACATACGCTCTGGGTGAAAATGTCATTTACAAAGAGTCGATCCTGCGCCCTACGCATGATCTGCATGGTTTGTCTACGCAAATCACCCCTATAATCCGGTAGCTGCAAGGCATAATCCGACATCCAGACCATGAATGGAATACGCAGACCTACGTAGGACTTAAGATGGCCCATCACATTGGGATTAGTTACGTCGTCATAGAGTGCCTGGGCATGATCAGAGAAGTAGAACACCATCGCATCGGTATTACGGTAACGTTTAACGACCTCCGATACCACCCAATCGTTATAGCGCGAAGCGTTCGCATAGTGCGCAAGGACATGCCGCTTCGCCTCTTCCTCTTGGTAGGGGATATCCTCAGAACTAAAAATGGCAAACTCATCGGTATACCGTTTCTGGTAATCCGTATGGTGGCCCTCGAGATGGAGGAAGAGAGCAACCCGCCTAGTAGAATCCCCAACCTGCAGGTAAGAGAGTAAATCTCCGTCATGATAAATCACCCGAAGCCCACCCCTCTTACGCAGCAGCAGGGGTTCAAGGAAAGCTACCGAATCGCACCCTAAGGCCACTGTAGAGATTGGCCAGCTCTCCTTCCCGAAGGGATGCTGCGCACTGAGCCAGAAGGTCTCATAGCCCGCTTCACGAAGGATATCCGGTAGCGAAGGCATAACGAACCAATCCTGCCCCACGCTGTCAACTGAATGCGTCGTCAGACTCTCAGGAACCGATTCCCGCGTAGAGAAGCGAGGGGCCACGGCATTAGCAAAAACAACCATGCTCCCCGTTTGGGCGATGCTGTCAAGCATTGGCGTGGTCTCCAGCGGGTAGCCGTAGAGCGACAAGTACTCCCGCCGCGTACTCTCCCCCACAATAATAACCAGGTTATCAGGCAAACGCTCAACATCCGTAACGGCTACCTCCACCTCCCGTTTCTGCGACCGCAGCTCGTAGAAACGTTGCATATTCCACTTGTAGCGAAAGTGCCCCCAAATAAGGCACTCTGGCTCGGACATCATCCAATACCGGACAAGCGGTCCCTGCGCCTCATCGAGCTTGAACATGAAGGTGTACGAATGGAAGCATCCCAAAAAGACGAATAGCAACAGCGCGGCGAATCTCAAGAACCTCAGCAAGCGAAAGGGTAAACGCAGCGGGAGCACCCTGCTTAGGATATAGGACAGAACGGCAGAAGCCAAAAGCACGTAAAGCGGGACGGACACCATGGAAAACATATTGGTGTTGAAAATCAGCTCACGTGCTTCACGCTCATTCGTCGCATAGATATTCGCTATCACGCTCTCACCGATACCGCAACCAAAATTGTAGCGCAGATAGAGGGAAAACGCCCCCCAAAAAGCCACCCATAGGACAATACCCATGTGAACAAAACGCCCTACGAGCCCACAGCAACACGAGGCCAGCCACTCATGTAACAAACCTAGCGCCACGGATAAACCCAGTAACCAGGCTGCCACAACTAACCAAATCCATGCCGCATAGCTATTAGTCATTCCGTCCCAACCATCTATGTACGCCCAAACAGTAGGAATGAAAAATGCAAGTATTGTGAAGTAAAAAAGCCAGGTTCCCATAGGACGAACCTCATCCTTCCCGGGTACTATCCTAGTAAACCACGTACTTATCCCATGCATACGAAAAACAGCGGTTCTTAGAGTGTTTATTAACGGCTAGGAGGCGTGAAGCGGGTAGCTCCTCATCACCTCTAAATATCTCGCAAAGATAGCCAATCCATCGATTAGGGCAACCATGACCAACTGGAAGAATGCAACATGTTACGCCCCCCACATTGCTACAATTGTATACCTTTGCACCGGATTATACGGATAAAATCATTCCCCATGAATAGCCTCAGAATCGCCTTCGTAGTCCCATCGAACCTCTTCTTTGCCCCCTTCATCAACCCATACCGACAACTACTGGCAGAGCAAGGTATAGCGCATGATATCATCTTCTGGGACAGGGAGAACAAGGCGGAGGAACTCAACAACGGCATCGCCTACCGCAAACCCTGCGCAAGGAGTAGCACCGGGAAAATAGCATCATACTGGGGATTCACAGCATTCGCCAAAGAGCAAATCAAGCAAAATAACTACGACCGTCTCATCATCTTTGGACCTCAGGTTGCCTCGTTTCTATACCGCTTTCTTAGGAAGGAGTACCGCGGGCAATACATGATAGACTACAGGGACATGAGCTTTGACCAGACCTTCATGTACCCATTCAGAAAGGCCCTGGAGTGCAGCGCATTGCAGGTGGTCTCATCCCCAGGTTTTATCAACTACCTACCGAAAGATGTAGAATACACCCTCTGCCACAATTTTGACGGCCATAAAATTAGCCAGAACCTAGAGCGAGGACTAGCAAACGCTCCAACCCAACAAGAGGCGATAGAAGTTCTTACCATAGGAGGCATTCGCAGCTTCGATTCCAACTCGGCGATTATTAAAGCCCTCAGCAATGACCATCGCTTCTTCATCCGTTTCGTGGGCTGGGGACCAGAAGAAGAGAACCTGAAGCAATACGCCAAGGACCACCATGTAGAGAACATCTCATTCGAGGGCTTCTACAGGAAAGAGGAGGAAGAGGACTACATCCTGGCCTCATCGTTCATGAACATCTTCTACAATCGCTACCCCAATGGGGATGCCGCTCTATCCAACCGCTTCTACAACTCCCTCCTATACGGACGCCCCATGATCTGCACCCACGACACCGTACAGGGGACCTATGCTGCACAGTATGGAGTGGGGCTAGCCATTACAGACACAGCAAACCTAGGCGAAAAGCTACTCACATTTTACGCCGAGCTTAACCCCCAGCAATACCTCTCGCAGAGGGCCACACTTCTCCAGCAATTTGTGGATGATAATATACTATGGGAGAGAAGATTTATCAAATTCATTGGTCTATAAGAAGCAAGAAGATGCAACCACTAACAATTGAAGAGGTCAAAACGGTTGAGGTTGAAATCCTCGACTACATTGTTGACATTTGCCAACAGCACGGGCTAACATACTACCTAGCCTACGGGACCCTGCTGGGGGCCGTTCGCCACAAGGGCTTTATCCCCTGGGATGACGACATAGATATCTACATGCCCACGGAAAGCTACAACCGTATGGTAGAACTCGCCACCAAAATCGAAACCGAACGTTTCAGACTATTCATACCTGGAGAAAAGGACTACTACTACCCCTTTATCAAGGTGATAGACAAACGCACGCAGGTAGAAGAACCCCTAGTAGACCCAATACCCGGCCTGGGGTTGTGGATAGACATCTTCCCAATAGATGGACAACCAAAGTATCCCAACCTTATTATCCGGCTACTTTTGCTACTCTTCAAAATGCGTGTGGTCGCTGTGCATAACGGCATGCCCCAAATGCCGACATGGAAAAAAGCAATAGCATGGCCACTCTGGAAGGCCAGCAGAATCATCGGCTACAAGCCGCTTCTTTCGAGCTACATCAAATGGACAAGAGTCAAGGATTTCAACGGCTCAAAAGTAGTTACAAGCATCGAGGAACTTCAGTATAGCTTCCCACACCACATCTTCAAGAACCCCACAGAAATAGAATTTGAGGGACGCCTACTCGATGCGCCTAACGACGTACACGCATACCTTTCCACAGTATACGGAGAAGACTACATGACTCCCCCACCAAAGCACAAGCGACCAAAACACTTCACACAAGCATTCTGGCGATAAAACCTACTTAGCAGATAGACTGCCTAACACCTGCACCAGCCGGTCATTGTCCTCTACACTACGCACTGCAATCCGTATATAGCTCCTCCCCTCAAAACCCCTCTTCGTACTACAATCTTCCACCAATATACTAGACCGCCCCAATAGTACCTCTGTCAAACCGCGCGAGGTATACGCACCGAATACCTCGCACAAAAAATAGTTGGCCTGCGACGGAATTACCCGCAGGAATGGAATGCCATTCAAAAGCCCACGAAAACGCTCACGCTCCACAACAAGCCTAGCGCAAGCATCTACATAGTCAGAGGTATACTTACCGAAAATCTGCATGTAGTATTCAGCGAAGGAGTTGATGTTCCACATAGAGGCTTCGGCCATTATTGCATCAACCAACCCCCGGTCAGAGGAGGCCAGCACACCGAGCCGTAGCCCCGGCACGCCGTAGGACTTCGATATACTCTTCACAACGCAGAGGTTGGGGTACCCAACCAGCATTGCATCTGACAGCAACGAGTTTCCCTGGAAGCCCTCCGAGAAATCCACAAAACTCTCATCCAAAACAAGACGAATGCCCCTCGCACGACACCACCCGAGCAACTCTACAACATCTGCTAGCGAGATGAAATTCCCCGACGGATTGTCCGGATTAATTAGCAAGAGAGTTCCTAGATTACGCCCCTCGAAGTATACCATTAAATCCTTAGCGGTATACATGAAATCGACATTCTGCGGCACGAAAACCTCTAGTTGCTCCGGCTTACACCGGTTCGCATATTCCTCGAGAGTAGGGCATACTACACCCAGTCTGCCGCTAATCGTCCGCATCAATGCGGCTAACAACTCTGCCACCCCATTCCCCAACACTGTATACTCCGCGCGTACGCCAAAGTACTTCCCCGCCAGCAAGGCATGCACCCCCATGCCTGAAGGATACGTGGTCACGAGGGGATCAAAGCTCGCCCGCAACTCCTCACGCAACCGTACGGTGGGGAAAAACGGATTAACGGGATTGCTGAAATCCAAGAGCGTTTCAAAACGCCAGTAACCACCACCCCGCTGGGTATAGCGAGAAAGTTTCTCCTCATCAGGCGCAAATATGGCCTCGGCAATGTCCAGATCCTGCACATCATCTATCTCATACCAACCCAAATCCCCTACGGGAAGCGCCTTTATCTCCTTCCGGTTGAGATGGATAATCATACTCAGCACCTGCTCATAGTACTCATTACGCCCCAAGGCACTGCAATACGCCTCAAGGAAAGGAACGTACACCTCCCGTGAGAAACGCTCACTAAAGCGGTATATATTCACCGTCTTGTAGTAGGTCGAAACCTCGCTATATTTGAAATCCGCCTTCGGAATGAAGGCGGTAATATTACCATCAGCATCTATCCGAACCATCGTGCCATCCATCCAGGGCTGATACGCACTTACGAGCGCCACGTTGGGATGCAACGAATTGATCGCCAGCTCCAGGATACTATCCTCATAAATCAAATCAGACTCAAGCAGCAGAGTGTCCCCTCGCTGCAGATGCTCCTTGGCAAGGAAAAGAGAGTAGATATTGTTGGTCGTATCGTATACCGGATTGCAGACATACTCTATACGCAACCTATCGCTATAGCGCTCATCGATATACTCACGTAGCTCCCTACCCTTATAGCCTACAACGATGACAACACGCTCAACCGAAAACACAGCGAGCTGCGAAAGCATCCGGTCAATGAGGCGCACACCATTGACCTTCACCATGCACTTCGTATTCTCCTTGGTATGCTCCCCAAGCCGCCGCCCCATACCTGCCGCCAGTATTATTGCCTGCATGCTATCTACATATATTCGTTTTATGCTCAATCTAAGCCTCAGCTCACCGCAAAGGTAGCGAAAACATAGGAAAGCCTCCCTAGCAACGAGCGAGGGAAATAACCACAACCCCTAAATCAGCTCTAACTAACGACTACGAGGCTAACGCATACATAATATCATACAGTACTCGCAGATCATCATGATGGTTAGCAACGGTTTCCATACCGCTCATGACCAGCAAGCACACCACCATCCAAAGCAGTAGCTTACGATGCGCAAACACTCGAAGCTGGCGCATACTCATTGCACCAACTACACAGGCAATATAGAACGCTATACCAGCCAAGCGAACAGAAATATGCGGAGTTACCGGAATGAAATTGAATAGGAGGGAAAGAAGCCCAAAAGCCTCCATCAAACGAGTCAATTTCTGCGCCAGCGGAGAAGGACTACACCGACCAACTCGCGAAAAAAGGTAAACTACAATAAGCCCCAGCACATAGATCATGTAGCCCCATAGCGCATACAGAAAATGCCGCCGATAGAATGCATCCCCCCACCGGAAATACTTCACGTAGTACCAGAAGGAGGAAATACCAAACACCTCAATGGCAAGGTCTACCAGCAACGGCAGACAGCTCAACACCAGCAGCACCCCCAACCACATCAATACTCGCATGCTTAACCGTTGGGGATTGAGCAGGTAAATACCAACTCCAAGCAGAAAAAGGAACGATGCCGGATGCAGTACGAACGGCAAAAGAACCACAACAAGACCAATCGCCTTCCGTCGCAAACATAGCGTCATGCCCAGCACAAAAAGCATACAGGCCAACTCAAAGCGTAGCCACGTAATCAGATGCATACCCGCCAGAGCGATAAACCAGGGCAAAAGCTCCAAATAGCGCAATCGGAGCAAGTGCCCCTGCCAAGACAGCAGCAACAGGCCTCCACCAAGCGTCAATAAGCGGAAAAGCGTATTAGTATTACCTATAGCCTCAGCATAAGCATTCCAAAAGGGAGTGAACCTGGTATAATTACCTGTCGGAATTAGCTTCGTTACGATCTCCTGGTAGATGAAATAGTCATCCGAGAACACCGCATACACCCCCACGAAGAGAAACAGCCCGGCCAGCACCAGGGGCGAATGGTAGAAGGCTGCTTCCCCGCCATTTAACCTACGCCGCAGGTAGGCAAAACACATCAGGAGCAGAAGGATATATAGTAGGTACATACAACGCTATCAACAACCTTGGCAAGCCAAAAGCACTCTAAACCTCCTCAAAAAAGGAAATCCACTTGGCGCGTTCCACATCCTCATCACGAAGTGCTAGCTGAATATGCGTCTCAAATACGGACTTCGGAAGCAGCAAATCTTGCAACGTGGCGGCTCGGTTCAAATCCTCAAAACCATAAACGCGAAATCCCTGCGATCGCTTATACGCCAGATTTTTGCCCCGAAGCACCGCCACCACGCCACTCAGCAGGGCATCTCCTATAGCCCCCAGCCCGCTCTGCCCCATTGAACCGCATATGTAGATATCAAAAGAATCAATGTACGCATGGTAGGCATCCAGCTCCATCACCTCCAAATCCAGCTGGTACGGATGATTAAGGTGCGCGTCCAGGTAGCTCGCAAATCGTGCCAACACCTCCTCATCCTGCCGCGGATACTGCAGCATGAAGTGCACCGTAAACGCCTCACTACGCCGCCCAAGAAGATCCGCCACCTCATAGTAAGTATCAATGCAATGCGCGCTATTACCGACCAGGACACGCAGGGGGCTATGCGTACTATGAGAAACCAAGCGCTTACGGTAACCATCATAATCTCCACCCAAAATATAGCGGAGATAGCCAACATCACGAAGCCGGAAGCTACGCTTTAGGTCAACAATATCCTCCTCTATCAGCGCATTCACGGAGGATAATGAGTGGTAGAAGACGTACTTAAGAGGATACCCCAAAATGCTCAACGGATTCCTCCAATTAGTTTTCACCCCAGAGCCCCAGTTAATCCAATCCGCCCGGGTAAAAAGTACCGGAGCCATCCAGGTAAAATGAAGCCCATGAAGGATAAAACGCGCCCCTCGATGGTCTAACGCATAGCGGAAAAAGGCCGTACGACTCTCAGTAAAGCGAAGCAAACCGTAGAGCTCAGATGGTAGCTTCTCCTGGTACCGAAGCCGAATCTTCTCCGAAACCGAACCCACACACACTATTTCATGGCAATACGGATCCAGCGCACAATACTGAGGTACTATTTGCGAGACAAGATGGTAAAAACGCCCGATAAACACATGTATATGCTGCATGCCTACTACTCTACACAAGGTCTACGAACACCCTAAAGATTATACCGAATTACATGCAACGACCCGGACGGCTTCTCAACCACCTCAACGAAATCAAAGCCCATACGCTCATGGAAACGAACGCTACGCGCATTACGCGTCGAGATATACGCCCAAACCCACTCAAAACCCTTCTCACGAGCACGGACGAATATCTCACGCATGATTTTCTGGTATATACCTCGGCTTCTAATATGCTGGTTAACAAAGCCAACGGCTATATACATACCCTTATCCGGCGAACCATGCATGTAGAGGATTGCAAAACCGTGCACCTCCCCATCCTCCATGCTATATATAATAGACCCACGAGTAGCCAACTTATTTCCCCAACTAGAAGCCGAGAAGCCATTGCTTCGGGCTTCACCCGCAATGAAGTCAGAAACTTCAGGAGCTGAAAGGATTCCCCGGATAGTTGACTCTGCGTATGGATGCTCTTCAAATAAAATCATAGCTCTCGCATTAAGTTTACAATCTGCTGCATCTCCACCGCCCCGTAGCGCTGATCTACCGGAACGCACAGCAAATGCTCATAGATATACCTCACCCCATCGCTGACCAGCACCTCCGGGTAATCAACGGGCCACAGGCGTGGGCAGTAAATCCCCTCGCCGGCGAAAAACGACTGAACCGACAGAACATCCTCCACGTACATCGGGAAGTAGAGCGGCGAGGTGGCCACGAGGTCTAGAGACGCAAACGGGCTACGCGCTACCCGACAAGCACTAGAACGCAGCTCAAAAAGCTGGGCAAAATTATCCATGCGAACCCGATAGGTCGCATCGATATCTACGCCAGCAAAAACACCCAGAGAAAAATCCGACATCCTATGAATATCATCTAGGGATTGCCCCTCAGCCCGCTTGTTAAGACGTACAGAAATGCACTTAAGGCCTGCATCTCCACTCCGAAAATACTGGCCACGAAGGTACATCGCATCCCGCTGATCCGAAACAAAAGGGACATTCTCCTTCAGCTCCTCGACCGAGGGTAAAAGCGCACCATTTGCCTCCAAATAGCCCCCATCCGGCATGGGAAACCACTTTCGCAGGCTACCAACATAGTAGTCCACGAAATCATAACGCTTATCCGAAAAGATTCCCTGCGTCATATCGAGTATAACCAGCCCGCCATCAGCGCTAAGCTGCGAAAGAACCTCCTCCTCCTCCTGACTCAGCTCCCTACCGTAAAACGGATGAAGCACAACCGCCCGCGCAGCCTCTACCCAATAGCAGCGAGCCAAATCCTCAACATCGAGACTTAGGTCAAGATTTACCCCCACAAAGACCACACGCCAACCTGCCACCAAAAAAGGTTCAATGACAGTACTACAGGTATACGCTGGCAACAAAACGCAAGCCCCTGGCGTATAGTGCTCTCGCGCTATCCAGAGTAGAGCTTCACGGCAACGAGAGAAAAAAACTCGTCCATCAGACACTGTGTATCTACAAGAACCATCCCCATCGTAGTTGTGAAGGGGGAAAATGCTACCGATCTCCCTAACCATTCCCTAGCACATTCCTATAGACCAAATAGCCACTCCGCTCCATATTGTTCTCACAGGTGCCGGCTAAGGACGCACATGCACTCTCGATCACATTCGCTCCATGCAGCATAGCCTCAAATTCTTGCCGGGTATCGGGGGTATAGAATAGCACCCCGCCCCCCGGCTGCTGCTCCACGACGGGAGGGGCAAAATCCCCACAAGCTAACGACAAGCTCAGGTTGACCAAATCGACACCAGTGCTAAGCTCGGTCAGATGGGACGTTATATAGTCCCCCCCCATGCGAGGGCCTACCTCCACAACGCTCACCCGTCCATCGCTACCGATGATAATCTCCGTGTGGCTCACGCCATTCTCTATACCTAGAACATCGAGCGCCCTCTCGACAACAGCCCGCACGGCCAACTGGCAGGCATCATCTACACCAGAAGGCTGCGTATGATGTAGCTCCACGAAATGCGGCGCCCCACTCGTACGCTTCCTGGTCAAAGCCAGAAAATAGTGCCTACCCCCATATGAAATATACTCCACCGAGAACTCCTCACCCAGGAGGAACTCCTCTACAACCACCTCACCGCACTTCGAATGCGATTGCGCATAGGCAAAAGCATCAGGCAACTCGCTCTCGCCCTTGGCAAGAACAACCCCTCGACTCCCGCCGCCATCCATCGGCTTGACAACCACCGGGAACTGCATCTCGGCCAAATCCAACGCCGAGAAAAGGCTAGCGCTTTGGCTCGCAGGATTATACCCCACATCCTCTCGACGGAGCATATCCCTAAGCATCGCCTTATTCCCAACCCAGGCTTTCACAGAAGAGCCCGGATGTACCAAGCCCAACTCCTCAGCCAAAAAGACCTGTAAGGGCACGGCGCTCTCCAGGCTGAAGGTGCTGGCCCCCTCGATGCCGAGGCTCTCACACAGGGAAAGAACCCCAGCCCTATCCCGCAGGTCTAATGGATGGAAAACATCGCAGTAATCACGACAAACGCTGCCATCCGCCCACGCTATACCGTGCACCTCAAAGCGAGAACGGTCTACCTTCCTATAGAACTGTAGCAATGGTTCGTTGGCCCCTAGTACCGCTATTCTCTTCCTCATCGCACCACATCTACCTTTACCATCTTCCGAATCCCAGACCAAATCTCATCCGCCTCTGCCCGGCTAGAAAAACGGAATACGATTGTACCAATCGCCTCATTCGCACCCGTGAACTGATGCACAAAATCGCCAAGATCAACCCATACATCTTCCTCCACAATGAAAGGCCGAAGTCGCACATCTATGTGTAAACCATTATATCTCCCCGCTTGCTCCGCAAAGAGTACCAATTCCGCCCAAACCCCATCATAGCCATAGGTCGCAGGGAGGTCAAAACGCTCACCCACAGCCGCCAGTACGGCCGCCTCTATCAAATCCACACCAGTAGCCATCCCTAGCACCTCCGACAGGCGATTCCCCCCCCCCTCGGAGAGAACTCCATGATATAGGGCTTACCGTCACATCCAACCCGCGTCTCCACATTGTAGAGCGACGAGCCCAAGCTAAGCAAACGCACCAAGCGTTGCAGCTCCGATGCTAGACAGTCCTGAGACGAAGATGCCATCCCACTAGGCCATATGAAGGAACTCGGCGCATAAATATTGGCACTCTCCGCTTCAAACATCTGGTCGTTGAAGCTTATAAAACGTAGCTCCCCATCTTGAGAAAAGCAATCTGTATCAGAAGAGCACCCCTCAGCCTCAATGAACTCCTCCACTATCACGCGACCACTGAACGAACTAGCCCTAGCAAAGGCGAAGGCACCCTTCAGCTCCTCAATCCCCTCAACACGGCAAACCCCCTTACTACCCGCAGAATCCACAGGCTTGACGATGACCGGAAAGGTAAACCGCCCAATATCATCAAGTAGCTCCGAATACTCGCTATACCCACCAGACATCGGGACATTGAACCCATTATCTCGCAGGAATGCCCGGAACAAATCCTTATGCTGCAGAATACGCACCGAATCATACGAACCTACATGTGGCAAACCCATCTGCTCAGCCACATACGCCGCCGTAACAACGCCTGGATCAACCGCAAAGGACATGATGCCATCGATTCGCTTCGCCTTCGCCAGTGCCAACACTGCCTCCAGATCCAATATGCTTACATCGCAATACTCATCCGAATACCTATGCGCAATATTCCCCGGCACATTATCGCAGGTGATAACATACATCCCTAGCTTGTGAGCCTTCTCAATAACTGGGAGCAAATATCTCAACCCCCCTAGCAACAGCAACTTCTTCATCTCTTCACCTCCAATTTATCAATTGGGCATATCTTAGCCCCCAAAAACCACACGTCCCTCCTAGGAACTCCGCAGGTAGTATTGCTTGTAAACAGGCATAATCTATGAATGACTCCAAACCGATACCCCGCAAAGGTAGGTAAAACCCACCACTATAGCCTCAAGCCAAGGTAAAACAGCACCATGCAAATTACGCAACTTGCCCCCCAAATATCCCAGGCTATCGCAAGTACACCCGCACATGCTCGTCCATCCCATCAGCAACACCATTCAGCTCCCGAACACTATCAGACCGAACAATCAGCACCCCAATGGCCGCATTGGCACGCCGAAACGCAAAGACCGATGCACCCACCTCCACGCAAGGATGCCACTCCACTATCTGCTCCCTCAGCATCTCGCTAAACTCTAGGCCGTCCAAAACGCCATCCGCAGCTGCATGCACGACCAGATGGCTATAGCAGGCACGCCGCACCGCAGAAGGAATTTGCAACGGCTCGCCCAATGCCACGCTCAGCCCTACATCTACGAAATCGAAACCAGTCGAGTATTCGATGGTCTGAGGCGTGAAGTTACCACCATTCCTCGCCCCTATATCAATAATATAGACCTCCCCCCCAGCAGAAACCCGCGCCTCCACGTTAATCGCCCCCTGACGGTAGCCCACCAAACGAATAAAACGACGGATTTCCTCCTCCACCCGCTTCACCTGCTCCTCCGGCTGCCCAGAGGGGAATGTGCTGCTTATCGGCACCAGATTATTCACCTCAGGGTTGAAATGGTGATCCCCCAGCTGCAGGAATACCAGTTCGCCCCCCAACACGAAGCCATCCCCATGCAGCTGCGGATAGTCGCTATCGATGCACTCCTCCACGATTACGCGACCAGAACGGGAGTAGGCAAGCGCCCCCTCGAAGCACTGCAGCAGGGCATCCGCATCCGCAACACGCTCCACCCCCTTACTACCCGACGCATCCACCGGCTTTACCATCAAGGGGAAACTGAGACTTTCCAAATCTCCCCGCAGCCCATCAAGGCTGGTATAGCTCGAGAAACGTGGCACCCTGAAACCATGCTTCCGCAGAAAGTCCCGAAAGGCATCCTTCTCCGACATGATACGCACGGCCTCAGCCCCCCCGCCGGGTAGGCCCAATCGCTCAGCCACCCACGCCGCAACGGGCGCCGCCGGATCAGAGCTGAAGGTCATGATGCCATCCACCCCCAGCCGCTCCGCCAAGCGCAGCACGGCCTCACGATCGGTCGTGCTATCATAGTAGGCTTCATCAGCCAGCTTATGGCCAGGATTCTCCGGCAGGTAGTCGCAGGTAATCACGTACACCCCACGCTCCTTCGCCCGCCGTATCAGCGGCAGGTGCGTATCCTGAGCACCTAGCAGCAGCAGCTTCTTCATACCTTCTCCTCCATTTTACGTAGGAAACCGCCCACCTGAGTGAAAGAACCACCCTCAAACTCTTCATACCGAGAACACGACCTATCCGCTCGCTTTATCGCCTCTTCACGCATCCCATCAATCGCTTGCGAAATCGCCCTTATACCAGTGGAGCTCTTGGCATAATTTGGAGCATATCTCTTCAACTTCTGCAAAAGCTGGTGGCTGGACATCACACCGTACTCCTCAATGAAGTGCAAGAGAAACCAGTACTCAAAGCAAGGATTGCTCAAAACGAACTCTACCCCCTGCCCCTCATAGCTATCGCGTAGCTCCTGCCAATTCGCAGCAACGCTTTTATCCTGCTGAACATCCATATCATACACCACAACGACTCGTGAAGCCACCAAAAGCTCTGCATCTATGATGCTCCGTAGCTTAGCCATAGAGCTTGAGGGCTTCGGTAGCCTCACCCTAAACGGGAATCTCTTACTACGCAGCAGATTGAAATAGCTACGCTCACACTCACCTTCCACTATCAGCACAGGGACTGGCTCTCCACGCTCCCGCTCCCGCTTAGATTTTCTTCGCAAGCTAGACATAGGCAACACCTCCCAAAAGACCATCCCGATACGCCTTGCGAAAATCGCTTATATTAGCCAGACCCTTAATTACCATCAGCGAGTACAAATCCGAGACTCCCTCCTCATCCTTCTCAGTAAACCAAATGCTATCCCGCCGAATAATCGCATCTACATAGTGTAGCAAGGAGTCCAAATGCGTCGATGCAATGAGCTGCGAATCGCTCTCTGCATAGAGGAAATGATCCAGAAAATCCTCGAGCAGGGTTGGATGCAGCGACTGCTCAATCTCATCCGCCAGAATACAGCCATGCACCTCAAATGCAAAAGCGACCTTTAGAAACAGGTTCAGCAAGCCCAACGTACCAGCCGACTCCATATGAGCATTCAACCAACGCTTTCGAAGCTCCCCATCCACCTGCACCTCATGCTCAAACAGCAAACGCACCATCCTCTTACGAATGGTACGGACAGGGGGAGCCCCGCTTCCACGCCCCTCAGACTCCTTATTCAGGATATCGTCAAAGGGCAATGGCACCTCAATGTCAACCTCTTGCACCTCCGGACGAATATCAGAAATATTGAAATCAGCAAAACGCATGCGCTCAACAAGCCGGGGAATAAGATCCTTATTATCCCACAAGTACTGCGCCATATCGCGGATACTCTGTGGATGAGGATTGCTAGAGGCTAAATATGATACCGCCCAGCCAACTACGCGCTCCAAATCTGGATTGGCAAAATTCACCTGGGCATAGGCTGCCAAGACGGACATATTACGAAGCGTCTTCACCTTCAGCTCATCCCTTACAGCGCGAGGGATTGCCCCTAAAGCAGAGCCAAAGCGAATCTCCCCATTTCCCCTATCATACAAAAGGCTTGGTCTACTCGTACGATAGACCCACAAACGCTCACTCAGTACCCCCTCCTTGATGAATATAAGCTCATAGCGGTAACGACTATACCCCCCCGTCGAATTGCGAGGATGGAAATAGAGCTCAAGTCTCGACTCCTGCTCGCGGGAGACCTCATCGAGGATAAAGGGCTCCAGGGCGATTCCCTTGCTCAGATTATTAGACTCTCCTTCTGAGGAAGAAGCCATAAATTGAAGTAGGAAATGGAGCGCCACCAGCACATTCGTCTTCCCCGAAGCATTCCCACCGAAGAGCAGAGCCAAGCGCAAAAGGCGTATCCCATGCGCAGCCTCCACACAATACGATGAGGCACCACCTCCCACCCCCTCATCGGCGATAAAGCTCAGAACTACCTCATCACGAAAAGATAGCACATTGCGCAGTACAAATGCCTCTATCATAGCTTAAACATCCACAATACTCCCCAGCACCCGCTCCACATCCCCCTCACCCATATCCGCATGCAAAGGTAGGCAAATTACTTCACTAGCCTTCCGCCGAGCCACCGGCAGATTCTCCGCACGGGCAGACGGCAAGCCCCGGTACGTCGAGAAATCGCTAATCAGCGGGTAGAAATACCGGCGCCCCATGACCCCCGCCCCTTTCATCCGCTCGTAGAGCGCATCACGGCTCATCCCGAACACCCCCTCATCCACGAAGATCGGGAAGTAGGCGTAGTTCTGGCGAACCCCATCCCGATCCTCAAAGAACGAAATGCCCGCCACCCCGCACAGCGCCTCCCTATACCGCTCCACCACCGCCCGGCGACGGGCAATTGCCCCCTCCACCTGCCGCAGGTTGAGCAGCCCATACGCTGCCCGCACTTCATCCATCTTGCCGTTTATACCAGGGGCTATCACCTCCACCTCACCCGCAAAACCGAAGTTCTTCAGCCGGTCTATACGCTCCTTCGTCTTCGCATCATGGCACACCAGCGCCCCCCCCTCTATGGTATTGTACACCTTCGTCGCATGGAAGCTCAGCGTGCTCATGTCCCCCGCGCAGCAGATACCACCGCCATCCACCTCAACCCCAAAGGCATGCGCCGCATCGTAGATAACCCGCAGTCCATACTTATCCGCCACCTCCTGTATGCCCACTGTATCGCACGGCTGTCCATAGCAATGCACGGGCATGATCGCAGTCGTTCGAGGGGTAATGGCCGCCTCGATACGCCCCGGATCCAGATTGCACGTTACCGGGTCTATATCCACAAAGACCGGACGCACCCCATTCCACCACAGGGAATGCGTTGTCGCTACAAAGCTATAGGGCGTAGTAATCACCTCGCCCGTTACCCGCAGCGCCTGCAGCGCACACATAAGCGGCAACGTCCCATTGGCAAAGAGGCTTATGTACGGCACCTTCAGGTAATCGGCCAACGCCTCCTCCAGTTCCTGGTGGTAGTTCCCATTATTCGTCAACCAAGCGCTATCCCAAATCTCCCGAAGGTAGGGGATGAACTCCTCCAGATCCGGAAGGAGCGGCGAGGTTACATTTATCGGTTTCTTTTCCACGGTCTACCTCCTCAGTATTAGTTTCAAACCTATCTCCTTCAGCTCCAGGTACTCCGCCGGCCGGAAGTACTCGTAGAGCAGCAAAGCCAGCCCACCCCCCAGCAGCACCTGCCCGGCTAGCTGGAAATACACAGCCATCGGCACCAACGTAACGCACCACATGCACCCCGCCACCACCAGCGAGACGCAGAAAGTCGGCGCCACATCCCTCACCTGCATCAACGACGGGTAGGAAAGCAGGGCATCGGAGTAGTAGCTATTCAAGAAGAAGGCCAGCACCGATGTCACAACTCCCCCCCACAGCATCGGCACAATACCCCAGAATATCCCCAGCAGAATAGGCCCCACCCCCAGCAGCTTCTTGTACACCTCCAGGCGGAGGAATAAGTCCGACCGCCCCTTCACCTGCAGAATATTCAGGTTTATCGCATGCAACGGATAGAGAGAGGCCGAAAGGCACAGAATCTGAAGGTAGTAAACCGACGGCAACCACTTCTCCCCTATGAGCAGCAGCACCATCGGCCTAGCGCACGCCGCCATGCCGAACATCGCCGCAAAGGACAGCAGCATCGACGACTTTATCACCCGGCGAAAGCCCTCCAGCAGCCGCTCCGGCTCCTCCTGTATCGAGCTCAGCACCGGATAGCTCACGCGCTGAATAACGCTAGTCATGTTGCCCGCCACCAGATTGCCAAACTGGTCTGCCCGCGTATACTGCCCCAGCTCCCCCGTCGTGTAGAACTTCCCTATGACAAACTCTACAACATGCCGATACACAGTATCTATCAAACCCGCAACCAGTAGCTTAGACCCAAAGCTGAATAGCTCCCGAAAGCTCTCCCACGAGTACTCCAATGCCGGTGTCCACCTGGATAGCCACCACAAGCATACCGTCAGCAGCAGCTGACGAGTGATAAGTTGCCCCACCAAACTCCACACCCCGTAGTCCATCAGCGCCATACCGATACCCACAACCCCGCTGGCCACAGAGGCAATGAGCGAAGCCAACATCTGCGACTTGAAGTTCACGCTGCGAACGAAAATCGTCCGGGGGATGATGGCCAGGCCGTTGATAACCAGCACAACCCCGATCACCCGCGTCACCGGCACCAGTATCGCCTGCCCGAAGAAATCCGCAATGAAGGGCGACAGGAAGTACAGACCAACGTAGAGCACCGCGCTAACCACCAGATTGAAGTAGAAAACCGTATTGTAGTCCAACGGGCTCACCTTCACCTTCCGCACCAGCGCGCTCGAAAAGCCGCTATCCACTATGGAGTTCGACACCGCGATGAATATCATCACGATGGCCAGTATCCCGTACTCGCTCGGCGAAAGTAACCGCGCAAGTACAAGCCCCACAAGGAAGGTAATGCCAGCACCCGCCAGGTTATCCAGCAGGCTCCAGCCCATACCCTTCGCAGTCCTATCCTTTAGCGTATCGCTCAAAACTATACCCTCCTCTAGCGCAAAACTACATGCCTAGCCGCCTAACGTCCACCGTACATCTCCTCGTAGTAGCGCGCATACTCCCCAGAGGTTATCCGCTCCACCCACTCCCCGTTGTCCAGATACCAGCGGACGGTCCTCTCTATCCCCTCCTCAAACTGCAGCGAGGGCTCCCACCCCAGTTCCTCCTTCAGCTTCGTCGAATCTATCGCGTAGCGCAAATCATGCCCAGCCCTATCCTGTACATAGCTAATCAAGCCCAGCGAATGACCAGCCTCATGCCCCAGCAACCTATCCACCGTCTCAATTATCACCCGAATCAAATCTATATTCCGCCACTCGTTGAACCCGCCGATGTTGTACGTATCCCCCACCTTCCCCCTATGGAATATCGTATCTATCGCCCGGGCATGGTCCAGCACGTACAGCCAATCCCGCACGTTCTCCCCCTTACCGTACACCGGCAGGGGCTTACCCTCACGGATATTATTGATAAACAGCGGTATCAGCTTCTCCGGGAACTGGTTGGGCCCATAGTTATTCGAGCAGTTCGTCACCAGCGTAGGCATACCGTACGTATCGTGGAACGAACGCACGAAGTGGTCAGAGCTCGCCTTTGAGGCAGAGTAGGGCGAATGCGGATCGTAGCTCGTCGTCTCCACGAAATAGCCACCCTCCATCTCCAGCGCACCGTACACCTCATCCGTAGAGATATGGTAGAACAGCTTCCCCTCGTACCCCGTCGGTAGCCCCTCCCAGTAGAGACGAGCCGCCTGCAGCAACGTAAGCGTACCCATCACATTCGTCTGCGCAAAGGTGAAGGGGTCGCGGATACTCCTGTCCACATGGCTCTCAGCCGCCAGATGGATAACCCCATCTATGGCATAATCACGGAACACCCGCTGCACCTCTGCAAAATCGCAAATATCCACCCGCTCAAAGGCATAGTTCGGCGCATCCTCCACATCCCGCAAATTCTCTAGGTTGCCCGCATACGTCAGCTTATCCAGGCAAATCACCCGGTACTCCGGGTACTTTGACACGAACAGGCGCACAACGTGCGAACCAATAAAACCAGCCCCCCCCGTTACTACTATGCTACGTTTCCAGCTCTTCATCTCTACTGTTCCCCCTCGTTTACTATTCGGAGCAGATACTGCCCATACTGATTCTTGGCCAAGGGTTCGGCCAGTGCCCGAAGCTTCTCCCGACCTATCCAGCCCTTACGATACGCAATCGCCTCCAGGCATGCTACCTTCAACCCCTGGCGCTTCTCTATAACCTCTATGAAGGTGCTAGCCTCGCTCAGCGAATCGTGCGTACCCGTATCCAGCCACGCAAACCCACGCCCCAAGGTCTGAACCTTCAGATTGCCCTCCCGAAGGTACACCTGATTCACCGAGGTAATCTCCAGCTCCCCCCGCGCAGAGGGCTTTACCCCCTTGGCAACCTCCACCACGCTGCTCGGGTAGAAGTACAACCCTACCACCGCGTAGTTCGATTTCGGATGCTCCGGTTTCTCCTCCAGCGAGAGGCAGTTCCCCGTGGCATCCAGCTCCGCCACGCCATACCGCTCCGGGTCGTGCACCCAGTAGCCGAACACCGTAGCTTTCCGCTCCTCCTTCGCATCCCGCACCGCCTGCGCAAGCTTAGAGGTGAAGTAGCTCCCGTAGAAAATATTGTCTCCCAGTACCAGGCACACATCATCATCCCCCACGAACCCCTCGCCAATGATGAACGCCTGCGCCAGGCCATCCGGCGAGGGTTGCTCAGCATACGATAGCTGCACCCCATAGTCCGAACCATCGCCCAGCAAACGCCGGAAACCCGGCAGATCCTCCGGGGTAGAAATCAAGAGTATCTCCCGTATCCCCGCCAGCATGAGCACCGAGATGGGGTAGTACACCATCGGCTTATCGTATATGGGTAGCAGCTGCTTGCTCACCCCCTTCGTTATCGGGTAGAGACGCGTGCCGCTCCCCCCAGCTAGTACTATGCCCTTCATCTTATTACTATCCCTTACTTCAAATTCTCCCAATACCACCGGCAAGCCTCCCGAAGGCCCCTCGAAAGGGGATATTCCGGCCTATACCCCAAACGCTCCCGCAGCAAGCCAATCGATGCTACAGAGTGCGCAATGTCCCCCTCTCGCAATGGGCCATACTCGGCCTCTATGCCACTGAGAGCCGCATCATAGCCACTCAGGATTGCCCGTAGTTCAGCTACCAGCGCATTGAGGCTCGACTCCTCCCCATAGGCCACATTGTACACCGCATTCACAGCCTCTACACCAGCCTCCATGGCCCGCACATTGGCCTGCACAACATCATCCACATACGTAAAATCGCGCGTATAGCTCCCGTCCCCATTGATCTGCGGTGGCTGCCCTGCCATCATCCGCCGCACGAAAATGGGGATTACCGCCGCATACGCCCCATTCGGGTCCTGTCGGCGCCCGTACACGTTGAAGTAGCGCAACCCTATGCTCTCCAGACCGTAGAGCCGATAGTATAAATCCGCCCACTCCTCATTCATCCGCTTGGTCAGCGCATAGGGGGAAAGGCAAGCCCCCTCAGCGCCCTCGGCCGCCGGCAGCACCTCGCTATCCCCGTACACAGCCGAAGAGGAAGCATAGATCACCCGCTTGAGGCCATTCCGACGGGCTGCCTCCAGCACATTCACAAAGCCCGCCACGTTGCTTACATTCGTGGCGATCGGATCGCTAACGCTCTCCGGAACAGAGACCAGGGCCGCATGATGAAAGGCGTAGTCACAACCCTTAGATGCCTCAACGCACGCCTCCAAATCGCATATATCCCCCTCCACAAGCCGAAAGGATGCATCGCCTACATACGGTTCAATATTCCGCTGATACCCCGTTGAGAAGTTATCCAAGCACACCACCTCATACCCTTGCCCCAGAAAATACTCGCAGAGATTCGAGCCGATAAAGCCCGCACCGCCTGTAACTAATACCCTCATGCGCTTCACATATAAGCATTACCCATCCGCACAGCACACCCCGCCCACCCGCGAAGGTAGGCAAAATACACCATGCGGATACTCCGGCAAAAAACTAGCCCACCCGGGCTACTAGGGGCCTCCACGAGTAAAATAGCCCAAGAAATGGGTATCGTACCTAATAACGAGGGGGTTAACTAGCTAACGTCCCCGCCCCGCCCAAACCTCCCCTCCGAATTTCCCCAGACAAATTCGGAGGGGAGCCCAAGGCAAAGGCCATTCAGACTAGCCCAGAACCCTCAGGTACTCTGCCCAGGTCCCAATATCCCGCCAGGAGCGCTCGCTCACCGGGAAGCAACCCACGCGGCCCCCCTTGGCAATAACCTCCGCGATAAGGTCCGTGATGTGGAAGAAGGTGTCCCGGGGGATTAAATCTATCATCTCGGCGTTGAGCAGGTAGACCCCGGTATTTATCATATAGATATTCTCGGGCTTCTCTATCACGCGCTCGAGGAGGCCGTCAGGGCCGCTCTCGATGACCCCGTAGGGGATGCGCTGCGCCTGCATGGAGGTTACCACGGTGATGTCGTTCGAGTTGGAGACGTGGTAGTCGTATACATCCCGGTAGTCCTGATCAACGAGGATATCGCAGTTGGAAACGAAGAAGGGGGTATCGATGCTCTCGGCCATTAGGGAGACGCTGCCAATGGTCCCCATGGGCTTGTCCTCCACCACGTGCGTAATGGAGTAGGGGAGTTCGAGCTCGGATAAATAGTACTGGAGCAAACCTGCCTTGTAGTTCTCGGAGATGTAGAAGCGGTGGCAACCGATGGCAGCGAACTGATCAAGGATGGTCTCGAGGATGGTCTTCTCACCTATCGGGATGAGCGGCTTGGGTATTACGTTGGTAAGCGGCTTCATGCGCTCGCCTCGCCCACCGGCCATGATGACCACAGGGAGATCTAGGGGCTCGCGCTCAGCCACGTGGGAGGTGCTCGGGAAGAAGTCCTCCCAGAGGTAGAGCCGCTGCAATGCGCCCGCCTCGTCGAGCACGGGCATGAACTCCGCACGAATGGCCAGCATGCGCTGACGAATATCCTCTTCGCTCTCCCATACGTAGGCGTATTCCTTAGACTTCGGGTCGAGTAGCCCATCAATGCTCTGGGCAATATCGTAGCTGGCGATGATGGCGCGCTGGAGGTCGCCCACCGTAAGGATGGAGTGGAAGCCCCCATCTGCATTCACGACGATGAGCATCTTATGCCCCACGGCATCCATCTGGCGCAATGCCTCTATGCCCGTTGCGCTCCTAGCTATCAGTAGCTCCGTTGGCACCCTGCCCTCCATAGGCTTCTATCTCCTTTAGTCCTTTGATGTACAATTCGTAGAGTCGCCGGCCTGCAACCTGCCAGCTTGCCCACTGCCGTAGGCGCTCAGGGTTGCGCTCGGTGGCGTGGCTTTGCTGCTCGTAGCCGTCGATGCATGTAGCCAGGTGGATGGGGAGGGCTTCTATTGTAGTGGGAAGATAGTAAACCCCGGTCTGGGGGTAGATCTCGTAGGGTAGCCAGTCGCCCGCTATGAGGACGTTGCCAGCGTAGAGATGCTGGGTGAGGGATGCGCAGAGAGCATCGGTGGTCTGGATGTTCACCACCACGTCGGTCTCCAGACGCAGCAGGGCCATATCCCCATCGCTCAGCCGTTGCTCGAAGAGGCGATAGGGTAGGGCGAGTTCCTGCAGACGGGCTATTAGCTCCGCCCTGTACTCGGGAGTAAGACCGTAGGTGAGCGGTAGGTAGAGAAAAATGCGCTCTTTCTGGGTATCGGAAAGGCGGGAGATGGCCTCAAGAATGGCCTGGTGCCGCTGGGCGGGGCTACCATTGTAGCCACAGGTAAGCACCAGGCGACCATCCCTTTCAGATTCGGGGACTAGGCTCTTTGCGCTACCACGAAGCAGGTCTATCTCCTCGAGCAGCTCCACCCCGAAGTTCGCCACCTCTATGCAACCGTCAAGGTCAGGGAAACGGGACAGGACATCACGCCCCATGGCCTCCGTTGCTACCCGAACGTAGAGCGCCCGGCGGTACAGCTTTGCCTTGAGGCGCTGGATGAAGGGGCGCTCCCGGTAGAAGTCCGAACCCCATATGCTAATGGCATAGGGGCGAGAGGGACTCCACATGTAGGGCATGTAGTCCACGGAGAAATAGTGGAAATCGAGCATATCGTAGCCCCTTGCGACGCGCCGCAGGAGGAGGGAGGCCAGGAGGGGCGAGAGGGCCTTCCGGATGATGGCGATTCGCAGGAGGGGGGAGAGCATGCGCCGAAGGAACCCGTATGGACCGCCAGTATTGAGGGGCTGGCCGTTGAGCTGGGCAGTTGGTAGGTTAAGGCTGTCCATCTCTAGACCTCTGGTGCGCATCTGCTCGACAATGCGCCCAACCAGGGGAGCCTGCACGCTAGGGTAGTAGACCAGTAGCACCTTGGCCATGGCCTACCTCCCCTCAAGGCTACTGGGCGAGTAGAAGACGCCCGCCTCCCGGATATCATGGCGCACCACGCTACCCGCACCGATTACCGTCGCATCGCAGATACTCACACCCTGGAGAATTACCGAACGGCTACCAACAAAGCTATTCGCCCCGAGTTGCACACCCCCATTGAGGATTGCTCCGGTGGATACGTGCGAATTGCAACCCACCTCAACGTCATGCTCCAGAACGGCCTGGGTATTCAGTATGCAGTGGGGGCCTACGTACACCCCTGCATTTACGCGCGCACCGTGTAGGACCACTACCCCCTCACCCACCTGGGCGTAGCGCGAGATGCTGGCGGTGGGGGCTATAGCCGTAGCGAAATGCCCACCCGCTAGGCTTACCCTGTCTATGAGCATAATACGGAGGGTGGGGTCGCTTATGAAGCCTGTCGTAATGATAAAGTCAGCTTCAGGGGCAAGTCGGGGTATATCATCATCAGTACCGATGACCTCCCAGTCCAGCACAGGCTGGCCTAGGTTCTTGGGGAGATCCAGGATGCCGAGTACCTCGCGCCCAGAATCAGCGAGGGTATTTAGTACGGAGCGACAGTGGCCACCGCCACCAACAAGAACAATCGGCCTACTCATACCCCCCCCCATCATTGAGGCGGGGGCTGCTGGGTAGATTGACCACCCTGTCAGCCAGCTCCTCAGCGTGGGGTAGGGGGCCACGCTGGCTATTGGTAAACATCGGTAGGCGGGGCATAAGCTCCCAGATGGGGCGCGTCATGATGCCCTGGCTATTGGTATATTCGAGGAATGCATCGCGCTCCTTCCTGTCCCTGAGCAGGACGGCATGCAGCCAGTAGTTGGACTGAGCATTCTCTGGCTCCTGGAAATAATCCATCCCGTCGAGGGTGGCGAAGAACGCGGCGTACTCCGTAGCCAGCTGGCGCTTATCGTTCAGAAAGGTTTCCAGCTGCTCTAGCTGGGCGCATCCCAGAGCCGCATTGATGTTGGGCATGCGGTAGTTGTAGCCCACCCCATCATGGCAGAACTCCCAGGGGTGGGGTATCTTGGCCTGCGTGGTCAGGTGTTTAGCCCGGTGGGCAAACTCCTCGTCCCGCATGAGGAGCATGCCCCCGCCACCGGTGGTGATGGTCTTGTTGCCGTTGAAGCTAAGTATACCGATGCGACCGAATGTACCCGTGTGATGCCCCCTGTAGAGACTTCCGAGGCTCTCGGCGGCATCCTCCACCAACTCTAGCCCCCACTCCTGGCAAATGGGCACCAGCTCATCCAAACGCACGGGATGACCAAAGGTGTGCATGGGTATGCAGGCCCTAATGCGCCGACCGCTATGCCTATTGTAGCATTCACCACCACGCATCGCGGCATTATCCTGCAGCCAGGCTCGAAGGGCATCGGGCGAAAGACCCATAGTCTGCATATCGACATCGACGAATACGGGAACAGCTCCAGCATAGGCTATGGCGTTGCAGGTCGCCACGAAGGTGAGGGGCTGGGTAATCACCTCCTCACCGGGCTGTACACCTACCAATTCCAGCGCGATGTGCAGGGCATTCGTACCATTCACGCAGGCGATGGCATAGGGGCTGGCGGTATATTCCGCTACTTCCAGCTCAAAGCGATCAACATACTCACCTACGCTGGAAACGAAGGTGCTATCTATGCAATCGCATAGGTACTCCTTCTCCCGGCCAACGAAGCGGGGTACAGAGAGGGGTATAAACTCGCTGGTGGCATATAGCTCCCGCACGAAGGCAACAATGGATGAGTAGTCCATGGTCTACATCTTATCGTCCAAACTACGCCCCTTCTCCTCGTGCGTAAAGGCGGGGAGAAAGGTCTGCAGCAGGCGTACAACCTCTGCCTTGCTAAAATCAGGACGGGCAAATAGCCCCTGCAAATCCTCCAGAAACGCCTCCACCTCGGAAAGGGGGCGGCGGGGCAAATTCTCTATCACGCCAAGGGCGGTAAAACGCTCCAGGTTTACCCGCTCCCCCTCCGTGTAAAACTCCTCGTAGGGTTTCTCGCCGGTGGTATCGCTCTGGGTGTAGACAACGGGCCAATCCGAACTACCATGGCCGAATTGCCCTGCATATCTTCTGGCCTCCTGCTCATCCTCAAAAGGGCATGGGCTATACCCATTGTAGCGCAGGAAGGCGTCGCAGATGGAGGCGAAATCCCGCATCTGCTCCTCCTCCAGACGCGGGAAGAAGACCTCGCCAGAATTACCGAGTAGGCAGGCCAGCAGGCAGAGCTGGCCGCTCTCCTCGGGCGATACGAAGTAGCGCCTAACGTCCCTGGGGGCAACCAGCGGCTGCCGCTTCTCCATGCGCTGCACCCAGCCAGCGGGTAGCGAACCCTGGCTAAAGGCCACGTTGGCGAAGCGGGCGGAGGTAACGGGGAAACGGTCGGCATAGGCCATGACAAGCTCCTCCATGAGTTTCTTGCTCGCCCCCATGATATTGACGGGGTTGGTGGCCTTGTCTGTAGAGACGCAGAAGAAACGGTAAGGAGGATACTCCAAGAGGAGGTCCATTAGCTCCTTGGCGCGAAGGACGTTGTTCTCGAGCAGGGCACGCACCGAGTACCTATCCTTCTCGGAACGAACATGCTTATGGGCGGAGAAATTGGCCACGATATCGAAGCCCCCATTCTCCCGGAAGATGCTCTCGAAGATGGGGCTAGCGTAGTCTATGGGGTAGGTACGGTAGTCGGGGGGGATGGGTAGATTGGGACTTGAACGTAAGTCTCGGGTCAGCTCGGTGAGACCATTCTCGTTGAGGTCTACAACTACGAGCTGGGCGGGTTCGTAGGGGAGTAGACACTTGATGAAGGCGGAACCAATAGACCCCGCACCACCGATGACCAACACCTGCCTACCTTCGACTTGCCCACGGAGAGTAGCCCGATTCGCCTGCTCATCAGGGGCAAAGAGAGGCTCTACCCGCCCGGTAACATGCTCTTGTATGAATCCCTCTATACTCTTCATGACCGGCTTGCTCCTATTTCCTAATGCCGCAGAAATCCATCACCTGCTTCCCCCCCGCCTCGGGAAGGGTACGGAACTCATCGTGAGCCACCAGGAAAACCACGATGTCGGCACGCTCCCAGGCCTCGCGGTAGTCGGTGAGCTTGAACACCCTATGCTCCCTTACGTTGGGCTCTACCACAAGGATATCTGCGTTATCCTTGCCCTGCATGACCTTGCTAACGATGTACTTGGCCGGGCTCTCGCGCAGATCGTCTATGTTTGGCTTGAAGGCCAGCCCCATCAGGGCGACAACGGGAGGGCGATGCTTATCCAGCTCGAAGCGTAGCATGGCCTTATCTATGGCCTCTGCGCAGTAGAGCGCCTTGTAGTTGTTGATGCGTCGAGCCTCTGCAATTATCCTGGCCTCTGTGGGGAATTCGGAGGTGATGAAGTAGGGATCTACGGCTATACAGTGCCCACCAACGCCGCAACCGGGGCGAAGTATGTTGACCCGTGGGTGCCGATTGGCTAGCTCTATGAGTTCCCACACGTCGATGCCGGCCTTATCGCAGATGATGGACAGCTCGTTGGCGAAGGCTATCTGAACATCGCGGCTGGCATTCTCAGTGAGCTTACACATCTCAGCGGTTCGGGCGTCGGTTGCAAAGAGTTCTCCCTTGACGAAGTGCGCATAGAACTCCATGGCCCGCTTGGTGGATGCATCATCCACGCCACCAATGACCCTATCGTTATGCACCAGCTCATAGACCACGTTGCCGGGTAGCACCCGCTCGGGGCAGTAGGCCATATGCAGCTGACCAAGCAAATCGGGGCGCTCGGCGAAAACCATGCCACGCATGCTCTCCGTCGTCCCCACGGGAGAGGTTGACTCTATGATCAGGAGGTCATCCGGCTTCAGCAGGGGCAGCAAGCCACGTACGGCGGCCTCTACGTAGGACACATCGGGTTCGTGGTCACCCTTGAAGGGCGTAGGGACCGCAACTACATACACCTCCGCCTCTTCCACCGCGGTACTCGCCCGGAAATGCCCGCCAGCAAGCGCCTGCCCCAGCAAATCCTCTAGCCCCTCCTCCACGAAGTGCAGCCTACCCGCATTGGTCTCCTCTACAACTCCGCAGTCAATATCCACCCCCAGCACCCGTAGGCCAGACTGGGCAGCCACTATAGCCGTGGGTAGGCCTATGTAGCCCAGACCCAAAAAGCATAGCCTATCCTTAGAATCCGCCATCATGACTCCTGCAGCTCCCCCAGAAAATCAGCTATCCGCCCACAAGCCTTCCCATCGCCGTATGGATTCACGGCCCGGCTCATGGCAGCATAGGCCTCCGAGCTATCCAGGAGGCGAGACACCTCACCTACTATGGCCTCACGGCTAGTGCCCACCAGACGCACCGTGCCCGCCTCTAGAGCCTCCGGCCGTTCAGTGGTATCGCGCATGACCAGCACGGGCTTACCCAAACCCGGTGCCTCCTCCTGTACACCCCCGCTATCGGTCAGCACCAGATGGCTGCGCCCCATCATGTAGACGAAGCTTAGGTACTCAAGGGGCTCAATGAAAAACACATTCTCATGCTGCCCGCTCCCGTCTCCAAAGACCCTAGCGATGGGCTCACGCACGTTGGGGTTCAGGTGCATGGGATACACGAAGTCAACATCCGGATAGCTACCGGACAGCTCCTCAATCGCCCGGCAGATACTCATGAAGCCCTCGCCGAAGTTCTCGCGCCGATGCCCCGTGATCAGCACCATACGCCTCGCCCCATTGATGCGCCCCGTATCGTAGCCCTGCTGACGGAGCCCATCCTCCACCCTGGTTCGCAGGGAGGCATCCCCGTCCAAACGGGCGACAACCCACTGAAGGGCGTCGATCACGGTATTCCCTGTAAGCAGGATATTCTTGTCCGCTATACCCTCCCGCAGAAGGTTCTCCCGGCTCAGGGCGGTCGGTGCGAAATGGTAGGTGGCCAGTCGCCCCGTAAGCAGACGGTTCATCTCCTCTGGCCAGGGACTATAGATATTGTGGGTACGTAGGCCCGCCTCCACGTGACCTACAGCCATACGCTCATAGTAGCCAGCTAGAGCCACGGCCATGCTCGTGGTCGTATCGCCATGCACTAGCAGCACATCAGGACGAAAATCCCTCAGGACATCCCGCATGCCGAGCAGCACACGGCTCGTTACATCGTAGAGATCCTGACCGGAGCGCATCACATCCAGGTCGTATTCTGGTCGAACATCAAACACCGCCAGCACCTGGTCGAGCATTTCCCTATGCTGACCCGTAACGCAGACCTGCGCATCAAAGGCATCGCCCCGCGATTGGAACGCCCGCACCAGCGGGCACATTTTTATGGCTTCTGGACGCGTACCAAAGGCCAACAGCACTCTGAGCTTTTTCATACCCGCAAAGGTATAAAAAAAGCGGGGGGCAACTGGAATGCCCCCCGCCAAATGCTAGCCCATAGGCCTCCTAGCTAAGCTTGAAGAAGCGGATGGTGCGATCGAGGCTCTCGCTGCGCTCGCGAAGCCCATCAGAGTTGGCCACTAGAGTCGTTGCGTAGTCGGCGTTTTTCTGGGTTATATCATTGAGCTGCACCATGCCGTTATTGATCTGCTCGGCCGTCTGGGTCTGCTGCGCACTGGACTGGGCAAACTCCTTGAGGATGGCCCAGGTGCTATCAATCTGCGGGCTTATCCGGTCGAGCAATGCTGCCACCCGCTCCGTATCCACTACGGTCGCCCTCGCCACCTCGAGTATCTCATCGGCCGCATCGCGACTCCGCTCGGCCAACCTCCGGACCTCAGTTGCCACTACGGCGAAGCCCCGTCCATGCTCGCCAGCACGAGCCGCCTCCACAGCCGCATTCAGCGCCAGGATGTTGGTCTGGTTGGCTATCTCGTTGACTATCTCTATACGCTCTGATATGGTACGGATGGCCTCTAGGTTCTTCTTACTCTCATCGCCCATGCGGATGAGGTCGATGCGCACCGCATCGAAGGCATTGGTCGTCGAGGTGGCCTCCTCGCTCAGATGGCTTAGCATGTCCATCATCCCCTGCATGGAGGCGGTTATCTGCTCGGCAGAGCTGCTCTGTATGGCCGCCCCCTCGCTCACATCATGCGCCACCTCGCTCAGCACCATGCGCGCCTCGCCGAGGGACTGGCTATCCCGGCCTATTTCCTTCGCTATGCTACGCAGCTGCTGCACCATCTCCCCCATGGACTGCATGAGAGCGCCAAACTCGTCCTCCCGCTGCACCGCAATCTCCACCGTCAAATCGCCGGTGGCCACCGCCTCTACGGTCTGCGCTGTCTCCCGGAGCGAGAGGCGTATACGACGTAGCAGGACAAAGCCGATAAGTATCAGGAGCCCAACCGAAAGGATGGAGCTAAAGAGCAGAAAGTAGCCGAATGCCTTGGCCATGCCCTGCACCGACTCATTGGCCAGCTCCACCCGGTCGCGCTGCTTCTGAATCAAATCCTGAAATATCTCTATGGCATGCTTAGTAGCCACGACTATCGCCCCATCGGTCTCCACCATAGGGGTAACGGTAGAAATCACCATGAAGTCATCGTAGGCCTCAAAGGTGCTCAGGCTCTGCATCACCTCACGATGCAGCGGGAACAGGGTGTCAACCACCACACGGTTGGCCTTCTCTAGCTCGGCGAGATCCTCCTCCGGCCAATCGGACGCCAGCGAGCGAACGTTGTCATAGAGACGCTGGTACTCCGTATCAATGAGGCTACGGAGGCGCATCTTGTCCTGGGTCTTATCCTGCTTCTCAGCGAACACCCAGCTCTTAACCAGCAGCTCGCTGGATACAACATTCGAGCGAATCTCCTCCAGAGCAGAGAGCGAGGGCAGGGCGCTCTCGTTGAGCATATCGCTGGCCACCCGATTACGCCGCTGCATAACAACGGATACAACGGTTGTCGCTATGAGCACAAGCACCACAAAGCCTATACTCAACACCACCTGTAGGGCTAGGGACTGTTTGACTCTCATCCTTATGGCTATTCTTTGCGCTAGGCTAAACTAAAAATGCGCAGGAATCTGCATGCTGCTATGCCGAGCCTCAAAAACCGTTGTTTGGAAGCCTGCCGACTCGTCAGTAGACTTCCGAAACTGCTTAAAGAAGCGGACATTATAGAAAACTGCTAAACCAGCAGGGCCTCCACTCTTGATGAAATCCAGCTGGTCAGAGCTAGCCACCGTTACCTCAGCATAGCCATGCTCCACCTCTGCCCGTCCCCCATACTTCTCCACAAGTGCTATGGCAGCCAAAGACATCTCCTGCGCAGTTCCGTAGTCCACCAGCGTATGCGAGAAACGTGTAAACTTTAGAGCCTCCAACTTCTTCTGAAGCTCGATCGCTTCCGCCTCCCTACCGCTCGCCTGAGCCGCCGCGAGCTTTGCCTCAAGCCCTGGAAAAATCTGGTTCTCCAGCTTTTCTACGTACTTATCCACGAAGTAGGACGGCGCATTGACATGCTCAAGCTTGAGACCCGTCGCATGGTCTAGAACCGTCGTTCCCTCCCTCGTGCTGGCCAGGATGGATACCCCCTGCGGATGCGCCTCGTTGGGGAGCATGGTAAACTTGAAGTAGAGACTCGCAGCTATACCTGCCTCCCCGAGCTTTTCGTTCTTCTCCTCCAGGAATTCCTTCACCTGCTGGAATACCTGCTGATCCGGATAACGAACAATGTTCGCCTCC
>PDWI01001862.1_pt1 | contig 32804 bp, 27 predicted proteins | sample 1430891 | NCBI WGS metagenome assembly PDWI01 (sample SAMN01162508, study PRJNA174530) | Oral metagenome, whole genome shotgun sequencing project. | biome: Marine environment; feature: Marine mammal; material: Swab sample of the gingival sulcus; isolation source: swab sample of gingival sulcus... | reverse complement strand
TACCACTCCTAAACTGGTGGGTGCTAGAGGACTTGAACCTCTGACCCTCGCCTTGTAAGGGCGATGCTCTACCAACTGAGCTAAGCACCCGATTTGGTAGAGCGTATTTTACAGATTTATTAAGGATTGGCTAGTTTTTTCTGTGTTTTTTTCACACTTTTCGTAAGAAAATAGAGCGTATAAAAATAATCACATGACAAAACAAAAGATTATATAGCCAGAATGACGGTACCATTTATGACTTTTTACTAACAGGTCTCCCATCATAACAAACCAAATCATTTTTTAAACTAGGATTCAGTTCACCTTCTGTAAAGGCAAAATAGCGTAAGGTTTTAAGCTTTAATTCACTTGCGGCAAGCTCATCACAAATCAAAATAAATTTTTCGTGAGATTGAAAGACAGAAATCGGCCATAAATTATTAACAGCACCTTCTACCGCGTGATGTACGGCTAAAGATTTACTCAACCCTTTCGCCAAAATAACCACTTCTTTCGCATCCATAATGGTTTGAATACCGACAGTCAAAGCGGTTCTTGGCACTTCTTCAATACTCTCAAAAAACCTCGCATTATCCGCTAAGGTATGCTGTGTCAGTGTCTTAATCCGCGTTCTCGAACGCAGTGAAGAACCCGGTTCATTAAAAGCAATATGCCCATCACGCCCAACACCACCTAAAAACAAATCAATCCCACCAAAGTCGACAATCAATTGTTCATAGCGTTCCGCCTCTAACAAAATATCTTTTTCCATACCATTGGGAACATGTATATTTTTTATTTGAATATCAATATGATTAAAAAAATTCTCACGCATAAAATAGTGATAACTTTGAGGGTGTTCAGCTGGTAAACCAATATATTCGTCCATATTAAATGTCACTACATGCTGAAAACTCACCTTGCCCTGCTGGTACGCACGAATTAAAGCCGCGTATACTGGCAAAGGCGTGCTTCCCGTTGGCAATCCTAAAACAAAAGGCTTATCAACTGTTGGCGACTTGGCATTAATTTTTTCAACAATATAGTCAGCGACCCATTGATCACAACCTTGATAAAGTGATAAAAAACGCATGATGATTAACTCCTAGATGGTAATTTTTGGATATTTAACACGTTATCTAAATACAGAACATCTTCAATATTTCGATGAATAATACTCGCCAAGTCGTTTCGGCGAATATACGTAGCAGGCGTTGTGATTGCCATCGTCAAGGCCTCTGTAACACTTACTTGCATGTACTTAACGGCATTTTTAACACTTTGCTCCATGGTAATATGCGCACCAGCCAAAGCCCCATGCTCATTCACCAAGCGATCCCCTCTGACAAAAACTTTTTGCCCCGTCAAAGTGAACGATTTGATCTCAGGAGCCCCAATAGTATGCATGCTATCCGTGACCAGCATCAAATTTTCTTTACCTAGTAAACGATAGGCAAGCTGTAGTGAAAATGGGTCACTGTGAATACCGTCGACGATAATGCCACAGCATAACGCCAAGGCACAGGCACTACCAATGACTGCCGGTTTGCGACCTTGCAAAATTGGCATCGCATTATATAAATGCGTCACACCAGTAAGACCAGCATGATAGGCCATTAGCATATCTGCTTTGCTTGCCATCGTATGCCCCGCATTAACACGAAAACCGTTATCAACTAAGTGATGAATAAATTCAGCAGAAACATTCTCTGGTGCTAACGTCACTAAACTATTCCCTAATCCGCTTTTAGCAAAACGCTGGTAATCCGTATCATCAGGCTGACGGATAAAATCAGGTTGATGCGTACCTCTTTTTTCAAAACTAATAAAAGGGCCCTCAAAATGTCCGCCTATCAGTCCAGGAATTTTTTCACTGATACCATCGCGTATCGCTTGTAATGCCAAATCGAGTTTTTCGGTACTATCGGTAATAAATGTTGGCAACATTGCCACAGTGCCAAACTGTCTATGTGCCTGTAAAATCGTTTTAATACCTTCGACACTTGGCTCATCATTGAATAAAACACCGCCACCACCATTCGCTTGAAGCTCTACGTAACCCGGTGTCAAAATACCATTATTCAAAGTAATCACTTCGGCATTTTCTGGCACTTCACTATCGTGAACAATGGCAATTGTGCGATTTTCCTGCACAACCAAGCTGTACCCATACAGTAGTGTTCTGCCATTAAAGATAGCTGCATTTTGATAATATTTCATGCTTTACTCTCTAAAACCAGTAAGTTGTTGTTTAATTCTCTGAATTTCATCAAAATCTGCCTGTATCACTTGATTATCCCACTCACTACTACTGCCCATAGAAACATCAAAACTTTGCATTTTATTTTTTCTGATTCCCTTAGCCGAAAAGTGGATATCTTTAGCTCCAGTCGTTTCAATAATTTCCAAAGCATTTTTAGAAGTCACACCTGCACCAGGCATAATATCTATTCTGCCGTTTGCCTTCTCAATCAAGCGAGCAATTTGTATTCGACCCAACCAAGCCGTTTTCTCTAAACCAGAAGTTAATAGGCGGTCACCACCTAATTCAATAATTTGCTCTAATGTTTTCTCAGGATTTTTGCATAAATCAAAAGCACGGTGAAAAGTTACCGTCATTCCACGAGCCGCCTCAACCAATTTTTGGCAAGTTGCCATATCAATTTCTCGGTTGACAGTCAGTGCTCCTAAAACAACACCATCTGCACCAAGCTCTTTTGACATTAAAATATCATCTATCATGATATCAATTTCAGATTGATCAAAAATAAAATCTCCTGCTCTTGGACGAATCATCACATGATGAGAGACCGTTGAGAATTTAATGGCTTGTTTAAGAAAAGCATAAGAAGGCGTAATGCCGCCCAAATAAAGAGCAGAACAAAGCTCCAATCGGTCAACTTCTGCTTTTGTTGCAATTTCTACCGATTTGATATTATCGACACATACTTCAAATTGCATTTTTTCCTCCTGTGTACTCACAGTAAAAAACAAAACTATAGTCGTGTAAAAAATTAATTACCACAAGGCTTGCCGTCGAAGACAGTACCCGTCGTACGGCGAGACGGCATAACGACGTAACAATTGTTAAATTATTTCGCTATAGTAAAAAAGATGGAATAGATTCAAACAAACCTATCCCATCTTCAATAGACTAAATAACTAATTCATTAATATGAATTATATAGCACATAGTACATTTACAAAGCTTTCATCGCATCAGCAACTAATTCAGCTTCTGCACCTAAAACAACTTGTAGACCATCTGCACCAACTTTGATATTACCTTTAGAGCCTAAAGCTTTTAATTGGGCTTCATTGACATTACCAACATCAGCCAAAGTTAAACGCAATCGCGTAATGCATGCATCAATCGTTTTGATATTGTCTTTACCACCCAAAGCGTCAACAAATGCCGCCGCACGTTCTGAGCGAGAAGTATTTTTCACAGGTGTAACAGGTGCATTATCTTCGTCTTCTTCACGACCAGGTGTTTTTAAATTAAACAATTTAATCGCTGCTCTAAATACAACGTAGTAAATAATTGCAAAGACAATACCTTGAGCAATCAACATATACCAATTTGTTGCCAATGGGTTTTTCGATGAAAGCACCATATCTACAAAACCAGCACTAAAGCCAAATCCAGCCATCCAATGCATAGTTGCCGCAATGAAGACAGAAAGACCTGTTAGCAAGGCATGGATAACATAAAGAACAGGTGCCACAAACATAAAGGCAAACTCTAAAGGCTCAGTCACCCCAGTAAAGAATGAAGCCAAAGCCGCCGCAATCATCAATGATGCAACTTTAGTTTTATTCTGTGGTTTAGCTGTGTGGTAAATAGCCAATGCTGCAGCTGGCAAACCAAACATCATAATTGGGAAGAAACCCGCTTGATACATACCAGTCACACCAGCTGTTGCCGTGCCTTCTGCAATTGATTTAGCACCACCCAAGAAATTAGGAATATCATTGATACCAGCAACATCAAACCAAAAGACGTTGTTTAATGCGTGGTGTAGTCCTACAGGAATTAACAAACGGTTAAAGAAGCCATAAATACCAGCACCAACAGGTCCCATATCTTTGATTGATTTACCGAAGTTTGTCAACGCATCAAACACAACTGGCCAGATGTATAACAAGGCAAACGACAATAAAATCATCACAATAGAAACAACAATTGGTACTAAACGCTTACCACTGAAAAATGACAATGCTGATGGCAACGCCACATCATGGAAACGATTATACAAAGCCGCCGAAATGGTACCGACTAAAATACCAATAAATGGGTTACTAATTTTCCCAAAGGCAATAGGCACTTCCCCAGCTGGAATATTCATTAACTGAGAAACAGCACCTGGAGATAACAAAGTGGTGACGACAAAAAATCCAACCAAACCAGATAAAGCAGCCGAACCGTGTTGATCTTTTGACATACCAAAAGCAACACCAACAGCAAATAGAATAGCCATATTATCAATGATAGCCGCACCAGACTTAATTAAGAATGCAGCAACCTGACTATTACCACCCCAACCCGTAGGGTCAATCCAATAACCGATACCCATCAATAACGCAGCCGCTGGCAAAACAGCAACTGGCACCATCAAGGCACGTCCAATTCTTTGTAAATAACTCAAAATACCCATTTCTTTCTCCTATAAGTTAGACTTCTTAAAAATTTTAAATTTAATAAACTCACTGATAAATCAACAACAGTGGAATGGTTTAGCTTTTGACGCAACGCTGCAGCAGAAGCTAAACTATTTCACTGTATCGTGCCAAGTTAGTTTTTCACCGCTAACCTCAACACGCCCTTCTTCAATCTCTGTAAAGACAATCACAACCGAGCTATCAACCAATCGACTATCCAACAAAGCAAAATCAACATCAACCAAAGGCTCGCCGATACTGACTTTTTTTCCGCTCTCAACCATTGGGGTGAACCCCTCGCCTTTTAAACCAACACTGTCAATACCAACATGAATCAATAATTCACAACCATTGTCGGTTACCATCGCCATTGCATGACCACCGGGGAAAATACTCACAATTTCGCCATTGACAGGACTACGAACCAAACTCTCCGCTGCCTTGATAGCAAATCCTGCCCCCATCATACCTTCTGCAAACATTTGATCGGGTAAGTCTGAGAGTGGAATAACTTCACCCTCAATAGGCATACGCCAGTCTTTGGGTAATAAGGGAGACTTTTTGAACATACTCATAATAATACCTTTCTAATTTTCAATTTAATTCCTGTAAATTTCAAAACCTAAACTGCAACTTCAAACAATTCTATTTCATACTCATCAAACAACACCCGATACTCATTCGGAACACCTGCTTCCGTTACAATTCCGGTAATACCATCAAATCCCATAACAGTTGCTAAGGCACGATGATTAAATTTGGAGGCATCCATCAAAACATAAACGCTTTCCGCTTGCTGAGCCATTAAACGCGTCAATTGAGCATTGGCTGTATTGGATGTCGTCAAGCCTATGCTTAAATCAATACCGTCTGCACCCAAAAAAGCCTTAGTAAAATGACACTGACTCAACATATCAAACGCCATACTTCCTTCAAATGACAAAGTAGTATGATTTAAACGCCCACCGACACTGTAAGCTTTTGTTTGTTTGTGTTCTGCAAGTATATTGGAGGCCAATAAACTATTGACCATAACATTGATAGGTATATCAGGTAGGGCTTTAACCAACGCCAAAGTTGTCGAACCAGAGTCTATAACCAGCGAATCGCTTTCCTTATCGATGAGATTTTCCGCAACAAACTGTCCTATCGCCTGCTTTGCATTGGCATTCTGATTTGTCCGTTTTTCTAAATCAGAAGACAAAACACTCTGTGGATTAATCACTGCTTCACCGTGCTGTTTGCTGAGATAACCTTCAGCATCCAGTTGTTTAAGGTCTCGATGAATAGTCATTACAGAAACACCAAACAACTTGGCCAACTCAGCAGGAGAAGAAACAAGTCCCTGTTTCAAATGATTGAGAATTTCGCTTCGACGTTGAGTAGGTGTTTTTTTCATGATTTAACAAAGTGTAAAAGACTATACCAAAATCAATATTAATCCGACCGCCATAAATAAGATTAGTTCTAATTCAATGAATATCAATATAGACAATAAAATCACATTTTGCAACAAATAATAACACTTATATGTTATTATTTTTATCACAATATTACGACAAATATGATGTAGTGAAATAGCACCTACTTTAGCGTAGTGCAGAGACCAGAAAAGAGGTAAAAATGACTAATACAAATAACCATCAAGCAACCGTAACCATCCCTAACCCTCTTGGCTTTCACGCTAGGCCTGCAACAAAACTTTCCAAACTGGTCAAACAGCTAGATGCTACCGTCATTCTAGAAAATAGCGAAGGCAAACAAGCCAACGCTAAAAAGATGTTCGAAATACTTGGTCTAGGATTAGCTCAAGGTGATAACATTACAATATCAAGTGATAACGAAGTTGCACTAAAAGTTGTTATTGAAGCCATAGAGCAAGGATTGGGAGATGACTTATCTGCTCCCGAAGAAACAACCACAGAAAACAAAATTGATTATCTACTTTGGCAACCTGACGGCAAATTAGAGTGCCATCAAGGCGTTGCCGCCTCAGATGGTTTAGTCATTGGAAAAATCCAGCACTACAAACAACAACATTTTGAACTACCTAACGAAGTTGGCACGGCTTCCGAAGAAATTTCGCAGTTCAAGCAAGCACTGGAAAAAGCAAAAAAAGTCATCGAAGACATGAAGCAACAAGCAGGGAAAAAAGCTTCTTCTGAACAAACTGCCATCTTTGACGCTCACATTTCACTGCTTTCTGATAAAGACATGATAGCCGATACGATTAGCCTAATCTCAGACGGTGAAAACGCCCCCAAGGCCTATAAGAAAATCAGCGATACTAGAATCGCTGAGCTATCAGCTGTTGACAACGCCAATATTGCCGCACGTGCCGCTGATATTCGCGATGTAAGAAACCACGTCATGAATGCATTACTGGGCATTGATATCCGTGAATTTGATTTCAAAGAACCTGCTATTATTTGTGCAGAGGATTTAACACCCAGTGACACAGCTAGGTTAAAACCTGACCAAGTACTCGCCATCATTACGGCATTAGGTGGACCAACTAGCCACAGTGCTATTATTGCCAGAGGTATGGGCATGCCAGCTGTCGTCGCTTTAGGACAAAAAATTCGAGAAATTCCAGATAACAGTACTTTGATTGTCGATGGCAATGCTGGACGCGTCTATATCAACCCAACCGATGAGCAATTAGCCAGTGCCAAACAGGCACAAGAAAATATGCAAGCACTGGCTGCAAAGGACCAAGCACGCCGCATGGAACCCGGTCAAACTGCTGACGGCACGCTCATCAACATTTCTGCCAATGTCAATAACGCCAAAGGCGTGCCTGATGCACTAAATTCTGGTGCAGAAGGCGTTGGGTTAATGCGTACTGAGTTTTTATATTTAGAAAGTGATTGCATTCCTAGCGAAGATGTTCAAGAAAAGGCTTACCGAGCCATGGCAGAAGCCATGCAAGAAAAACCACTAATTATTAGAACACTCGATATTGGTGGAGATAAGGAAGTTGCCTACCTTGATTTAAACCACGAAGACAATGCTTTTTTAGGTGTTCGCGGTATTCGCTTGTGTTTTGAACGCCCTGATTTATTTATGCCGCAATTACGGGCTATTTGTCGCGTTGCCAAAGACTTTGACAACATTCATGTCATGTTCCCAATGATTAGTAAAATCTCTGATTGGGAGAAAGCAAAACAGTTACTTGACGAAGTTAGAGAAAGTGTCAACGCCCCTACTTTCCCTGTAGGGGTCATGATAGAAGTACCATCTGCGGCATTGCTTGCCGAATCACTGGCTCAAAAAGTTGATTTCTTTAGCGTCGGCACCAACGATTTAACGCAGTACACGCTAGCAATGGACAGAATGCACCCTATTCTCGCTAGCCAAGCCGACGCCATACACCCTGCTGTTTTAAACTTAATTAAAATGACGACTCAAGCTGCTGAAAAGCACGGAAAATGGGTGGGCGTTTGTGGCGGTGCTGCCGGTGATAAAGCAGCTGCTAAATTATTAGTGGGATTGGGAGTAAGAGAATTATCGATGCCTGCCCCACAAATCGCCAGTGTCAAAGCCGCCCTACGCGAACACACTTTAGCAGAACTACAAAACTTAGCTAAACAGGCATTGGCACTGGATTCTGCCAAAGCGATTAGAGAGATACTGTAGGAAACTCTGAAAAATATAAAGCTAAAGAGAATTTCTGGAGATTTACCATGACCATAGAACTCATTCATAACAACGTCTTTGCAGGCAAAGAACAAGCCATACTGTTAACTGTTGACGGGCTAGCTAGTGGTATGGAAGGCAATATCGCCAGAGCATTTGAGAGAAAATACCCCGAGTGTTGGGAAGAACTCAACTTAGATATTCAGTACCCCATTCCGTTGGGACAAAGCAGGCTGTATGAAATTGACGATGGACTCGCTGAAGATGAAAACTGTCCATACAGATATGCGGTTATTGCCTCAACCCTACATCACTTGGAAAACCTCAACAACCAAGAAAGACAACAAATTATTAGCCGAGCATTAAAATCCGCACTGTCGCTCACAGCACAGAAAGGTATAGGGACACTAGCAACAACAATCCTCACAGGTGGCTGGCGACTACCTGAAACAGACGCCCTAATCACTATGTTAAAAACCTACCAAGATTTTCGCCAAATCAATCCGCAACTGCCAAAGCTTAATATTTATATTATGGAAGAGCAAAAATATTTATCAGCTGTTGAGGAATATACCCACTGGAAAAATAATCTATAGGAAGCTATCTGCGACAACCACGACGTCACCGCGAGCGAGGCACGAGCGTGGCGGTCTCCGACTACTTTGCAGAGTAGTTGGAGATTGCCACGTCGCTTCGCTCCTCGCAAAGACGTGCAGTTTTTAAGGATTGCCGTCAAGTCACCTGATTATAAGCGTTACAGCACTCTGTAGTAATAATTAGGTGACTTAACTATAACCGTAGAGACGCATTGAATGCGTCTCTGGAAGGGGTTTTCAGAAAGCAAAGTCTTAAACTAGCCTTGAAAACCCCACTATTGCTGGGTTTCGCTAACGCTCTACGCCAGCCTACGAGCATACGCCATTTTGGATTGCTTTTGCCACATTACTTTCACTATAACAAAACAGTACCGTCATTCTGTACCCCTCCTCACCGCTACTTTAAAGAAGTGAAGAAGGTCATTTATTCGCGAATTGATTTAATCCTTCCAGAATTTATTTTTCGCAGTTTTACCAATACCAGGATTGAGACTGTTCGTTGGGTCATTTTTCTGATAAAAAGACGCCAAGGCCGGTTTGGCATAATACTGCTGACCAACATTGTGTTCAGCAGGATATTCTGCACCTTTTTCATCAAAGAATTCAAGCAGTTTGTCTTTGACCATTGCCGCGTCAATGCCTTTCTTAACGATATAATCCTGATGCATTACGTGACAAAGGAAGTGACCACAATAGAGTTTCTCCTCAATCATCGCATCAAGCTCTGGTGGCAGACGTTCAAACCACTCTTTCTCATTGCGACGCAAGGCAATATCCAACGCCATAATGTCACCAAATTTTTTGTAGTGCATCGCATGATAGCGTTTTGCTGCACCGCCAGCGACAAAGCGATGTAAGAATGCTGCTTCGGCTTCAGCTTCTGTACACTCGTAGAAATCACCCTCATTTTCATTGAAGAACTGAGTTAAATAAGCTCTGGCTTCATCCACACCATCATCAGACATATGTAAAATTAAATGATGAGCGTATTTTTCGCGGTAATCACGCATTCTTTTGGGAAGATGATCAGGAAAAATAGTAGCGATTGCTTGTAACATTTTATCCGCCATATATTTGGGCATAAAAGGAATTTTTGCACACCAACGATCCACTTTACTTTTTAGAGCAAATAATTTTGGCATACTGTGGCTTCCCAAACGCTTAATCACCAAAAATGAGTCTTTGCCGTACTTGTCACAAGCATCGAAATAATCTCGGTGAATATACTCTCCTGACACTGGCAAATTTTCAAACGATGACAATAAGTGACGACGCAACTGGCTAAAGACTTCGGTATCGTTACTACCAATATAAAAAACTTGCTCTTTTTTCGCTTTGGGGAAAGTATCTAAGCGAACCGCAAAAACAATCAATTTCCCTGCACAACCAGAGGCTTCGTAAAGCTTACGCTCATCGTTGTTAAAGCGAGAAGGCGTGTCTGCCTCAACATCACGAACGCGTTGCTGATAATCTTGGTCTGAGGCAACCTTTTCAGGGTTTTGAATATCACTATTTTGGTAGCTACCTGAAGCGAGTTTTTCCAACATAGCTTCAGGCTCATCACCTAAGTCAACACCCAAATGGTTAACCATCACCAATTGCTGATTTTCATCAACACGAGCATACAAAGCCATTTCAGTATATGCTGGCCCTCGCTGAACCAAAGCACCGCCCGAGTTGTTACAAACACCCCCAACAACCGAGGCCCCGATACACGATGAACCAATCACCGAATGCGGCTCCCTGCCGTATTTTTCGAGTTCTGTTTCTAGCTCGTACAAGCGACTACCTGGGAAAGCCAAAACTTGTTTGCCATCATTAATCACTTGAATATCATTCATTTTCACCGTGCTAATAATCACAACATCGCGATCATAATCACCAAATGGCGTAGAACCACCTGTCAACCCCGTGTTGGCAGCTTGCACAATCATAATAACATCGTGATCCACACAGCATTTTGCCACTCGCCATAACTCAACTAAGTTATTTGGAACAACAACCGCCAAGGCCTCACCGCCACCAAAACGGAAACCTTTACGGTAGTTTTCTGTTTTCTTTTTATCGGTAATGACCGCTTTTTCACTGGTCGCTTTTTTTAAAGCCTCAATCACTTGTTCTTTATGGTTACTCATAAGCCCTTTTCCTCCTTTTTATAACTTCACAGCTTCACACTGCTTCAAACTGCAGTAAAACAACTTAAATTTTGCTACGGCGTTATGCTGCCTCGGCGTATTAGCTATACTGTCTTCGACGGCACGCCTTGTATCAAAAATTAATTTATTTCACTATATTTCACACTAATTCTGACTGTTTAATACAACAATCAGTGTTTAAAATGACGTACACCTGTAAATATCATGGCAATACCATGCTCATCAGCTGCTGCAATGACTTCATCATCTCGCATTGAGCCACCTGGTTGAATCACCGCAGTCGCACCGTGCTTGGCGGCGTTATCCAAACCATCACGGAATGGGAAGAAAGCATCACTTGCCAACGCCGAACCCTGTAAATCCAAACCTTGCTCACCTGCCTTAATACTGCCAATCAGCGAAGAATGCACGCGGCTCGTTTGCCCACAACCAATACCAACGGTCATTTTATCTTTTACGAAAACAATCGCATTGGATTTAACGTGTTTAACCGTCTTCCAAGCAAATAACAAATCGTGTAATTCCGCCGCAGTCGGTTCTCTTTTGGTGACCACTTTAAAATCTGCATCAACTAAATGCTTTTCATCGGCTGATTGCACCAGCAAACCACCAGAAATTCTATGCAACATCTTAACACCTTGAGGTTGCTGGTAACCTTCGCCCAAAGCTAAAACGCGAACGTTTGGTTTTTCGGACAAAACGACCAAGGCTTCGCTACTAACTACTGGTGCAACAATGACTTCAACAAATTGACGTTTAATAATTTCTTTTGCTGTCGCTACATCAAGTGGACGGTTGAAAGCAATAATTCCACCAAATGCCGAAGTTGGGTCACAGGCGTAGGCTTTGTTATAAGCATCCAGCAAGGTTCCACCTTCTGCCACACCACAAGGGTTTGCGTGCTTCACAATCACACAAGTCAGCTCGCTATATTCATAAACAGTGGCAACCGCCGCATCAGCATCGGCTAAATTATTATAGGAAAGAGCCTTACCTTGTAACAATTGGGCCGTCGCAACGCCTTGCTCATTACCTTGCAAAGGAAGGTAAAGTCCCGCACTTTGATGTGGATTTTCGCCGTATCGTAAACTTTGCTTTTTGCGGTACGCAGAAATGAAAATATCTGGATTGCCGTCATTTTCTGTTGCATCTGCACTACTCTCACTATCTTTTTGTTGGTTAGCAAGGTAACTGGCAATTTGCCCATCGTACTGAGCAGTATGAGCATAAACTTTTGCCGCCAAGCGTTGACGTGTTTGATACGCCAAAGCACCAGACTGAGAAGTCAGCTCACGCAAAACTTCATTGTAATCCGCTGGATCTGTTAGCACTGCTACGCGTTCGTGGTTTTTAGCACCGGCTCGCAGCATTGCTGGACCGCCAATATCAATATTTTCTACCGCATCATCATACTGACAATTAGGCTTAGAAATCGTTTCTACAAAAGGATATAAATTCACCACCAGCATATCGATTGGAGAAATACCTTGTTCGGCCATCACCGATTCATCAACCCCTAATCGCCCCAGTAAACCGCCGTGAACTTTTGGGTGAAGCGTTTTGACTCGACCACCCATAATTTCAGGAAAGCCCGTATAATCTTCGACTTTTGTCACGGCAATACCAGCTTCAATCAAAGTTTTCGCCGTTCCTCCTGTCGATAAAATCTCCACACCCAAATCAGCTAATCCTTGTGCAAAAGGAATTAAATTGGTTTTATCTGAAACGCTAATAATCGCTCGTTTTACTGTAATATTACTCATGAAATGCTCCCCAACTAAAAATTCATTACCTACAGCTTATATAATAACACGACACCCTGCTTATAGCCACCCCACAACCAAGCCCATCAAGCTCTACAAGCCATAGAATGACGGTACCAAAAACACTAAAAGCACCATAAAAAATACAATTAGTTAAAGACAGTTAACCATAAAAGTGACGACAAAATTAAATAACGAAAATCTAATGCCGTTATCAAGGTATTTTGGTACACTATGTAATCGTTTAATTAAGACAACCACAGCGGAATAAAATAACCATAACTAAAAGGCATTCCGTCGCAGACAGTACAAGCGGCACATAAAAATGACTAAACACAGCAGTTATTGGGTTATTTCACTATAGACAATTTAAATTTTTCGTATGAACTATAAGGCATTACTACTCTTTCTCCCTGTCATTATCGGCACAAAAGCTTGGGCTGCGGCTCAATGTCAGGTGAATAGTTTGGAAAAATTCACAAAGGAAGTACCGCAAACAGATAATTTAACGCATGTTATCGCCGATCAAAGTGTGGTCACGAAAGAAATGGCCAAACTCACAGGAAACGTCGTTACACGAAGAGCGGACGAGGTTCTGTACACAGAAAAAATCAATTATGACCGAATCAACGAAGTCATTCATTCGCCCAGTAAACTGATTTATGGTCGCCCTAGTTTGGCTTTCAAAGCTGAGGAATCCAAATACTCACTACAAACCACACAAGGGGACTTTAAAACAATTGAGTATCTGGTTGGCGGTCGTCAAGCAAATGGTAAAGCTCAATCTTTACACATTGACCGAAAAAGAAAAATAGAAGATTTAAAAGAAGTCACTTACACGACTTGTGACCCAGATAACCCGGACTGGTATTTAAAAGCTAAAGACTTACGCCTAGACCACAACAATGATATAGGCATCGCCAGACACGCGACTTTCCGCATTGCTGACATTCCCGTTTTATACTTACCCTATTTTAGCTTCCCGATAAGTGACGCAAGAAAAACGGGGTTTTTATTTCCTTATGGAACGTTTAGTAGTGAAAAAGGGCTGGACGTCAGCTTACCCTACTATATTAATATCGCCCCCAATCAGGACGCCACATTAGTGCCGAGAATACTCAACAGAAGAGGCTTGCTATTGGGCACTGAATACCGTTATCTCTTCTCTGATATTCAAGGGCGATTTGCAGGCACTTATTTATCTAGAGATAGAAAAACAGGCAAAACCAGATGGTCTTTTAATAGCCAACATAGCTATCAACCCAATGATAGATTTAACATCAGTGCAAGTTATCAACGCGTATCGGATACAGACTATCTTAATGACTTTAATGGCACAATGGGGTTAGGCAGTGATAACTATTTAAAAAGTTACATTACGGCCAACTACTTACTTACACCCAATTATCGAATACAGGGAAAAATCCAACAGTATCAAGTTGCCAATTCAAAATACACAAAGTCCAGTCGTCCATACACCATTTTGCCTAGTATCAGTGGTAAAGGACAATGGTCATTAGGAAATAACTTCACTTTTTCCACCGACACAGATATTACTAACTTCAAAAAAGAAAAAACAGTTTCTGGCATTCGGCTAAATCAAGAACTGGCACTCACTTACCTATTTCGAAATAGTTTTGCTTTTGTTGAACCACAGTTAAAGCACCGCTTCACGTATTACTCGCTAAAAAACCAAGGACCTAATCGAGAAAACCACATAACTCGCTCCATTCCGACGTTTTCGATTAATTCGGGACTCTATTTTGACCGCCAAACAAGCTGGTTTGGTCATAGTGCCTCACAATCTTTAGAGCCTAGACTTTACTATCTTTACACACCTTATAAAAAACAAAATAAGATACCTAACTTTGACTCTTCTTTGATTAGCACGTCTTATAGTTCGCTATTCTTGGATAATCGTTTTAATGGTAAAGATCGAATTGGTGATGCCAACCAATTGGCCACAGCACTAACCAGTACCTATACCGACAACGAAACAGGTAGAGAACTTGGTCATTTTGCCGTTGGGCAAATACAATATTTCCAAAATCGTCGTGTCTCCCTTAACGGTAGCATTGCCAATGCTTCACGCTCCGATATATTTGCCTCAGCACGCTTTCGAGCCTCTGACAGACTAAGCTTTACAGGGGCAGCCACTCGAAATACCAAAACAGACCACACAATCAAGTCTTCTCTAGGTGCAACTTATAGAAAATCAGCAGATAAAGTTTTGCGTTTATCGCATGCTTATGACGATAATAACTACAAACAAGTTGATTTCTCTGGCGTTTGGCGTTTAAATGATAGCTGGCGTAGTTTCTGGCGTTGGAATTACTCTTTGCAGTACAATAAAACATCAGATGTGATTTTAGGCTTAGAATTTGCAGATTGTTGCTGGGGTATTCGCGTCGTCGGTCGCCACCAGCGAGAAGATTTAACGGGAAAAGAAAAGCCCGAGAACTCTATTTTTATTGAATTTGTTTTAAACGGCTTAGGTAACATTGGCAACAGTACAAGCGACTTGTTAAACGATGCTATCCCAAGCTATCGCCCAATTAGTTACGAAGGTAAATAGTTTATGAAAAAGTTAGCATTATTATTAGGTTTAGGCCTGTTGAGTATCTCCGCGGCACAACAGCACAGTTTAACCGATTTACAGTTTGGCCCACAGAAGAAAGTTGCTGCTGGTAACGGACTAGACCGCATTGTCGCAGTTGCCGGTAACGATATTATTACCGAAAAAGAATTGAGAGCTTTCCCCAAAAAAAATCGCAGTGCAGCTTTACAGTCTTTAATCATGAAAAAGCTGTTGATGCAAGCTGCCAAAGACCGTGGCATCAGTGTTAGTAAAGACGAACTCGCTCTTGCGGTCAAACAAAGTGGCAGAAAGCTTTCTAAAAAAGCCGTCTACGAGCGTCTACTAATTGGCAAGTTACAACAAAGTGTCGCACAGCAAAGCATCAATATTTCCAACTTAGAAGTCTCAGACCTTGTCGACAAACAGCTTAAAAACATTAATGATAAAGTTCACTTAACGGACTTGTTAATTAGCATCCCACCTTCTGCTAATCACGCAACACTCGCTAAGCTACAGCAAAGAGCAGAAAAAATCATTCGACAACTCGCCACACAGCCTGCTAGTCGCGTTGCCGCCAAATACAAAGATGCAACATTTAATGATTTGGGCTGGGTAGAGTTAGCAAAAATCCCTGCTGCTTTTTCAAAAGTCTTAGTGGATTTACCTGTCAATCAATACGCTGCACCATTGGTTGACAAAGACGGTATTCATATCTTGAAAATCACTGCCAAAAAAGCGAATAGCAATAACTACCCCGTTATTCCACAGACTAAAGTTTCACACATTTTAATTAATGACACCGGCAACCCTAATGCCGAGAAGCTAACGCTACAAATTTATCGTCAGCTACAAAAAGGGGCTAATTTTGCCGATCTTGCCAGAAACTACTCTCAAGATCGTGGCTCCGCTGCCAATGGCGGTAGTTTAGGTTGGGCTGTACCTGGACAAATGGTGCCAGCATTTGAGGAAATGATGAATAAAACAGCGGTTGGAAAGATCAGTCGTCCTTTTAAAAGTAAATTTGGTTTTCATATCCTAAAAGTTGAAGGACGTAAAAAAACGAAAATGAAGACTCGACAAGCTTTAGAACAACAAGCCAGAGCCGCTCTATTCCAAAAACGCGCCTCTGAAGAGTGGGGGCAATGGTTACAAGGCTTACGTGAGTCAGCCTACGTAAAAATTTACAAATAATACCAGCTACTCTTACTCTGTTATTATGCGTAAACCGCTGATATTGACAACAGGCGAGCCAGCAGGCATCGGACCAGATTTATGTATTCAACTTGCCGATGAACTAGCAACTCAGCCTGTTGTTTTGTGTGCCGACATTGAGTTACTGCGAGAACGAGCCAAGCAACACAATAAACAGCTCAATTTTCACCACGAAAACACGACACCTAGCGAAAGCAACAGCATTCCCGTCCGACACGTATCGCTCAGAATGACGGTACAAAATGGGCAATTATCTGTTAAAAACGCCTCGTATGTTTTAGAAATGCTCAGCATTGCGGCTCAAGACACTTTGGCAGGACGTTACAGTGGCATTGTCACCGCACCAATTCACAAAGGTATTATCTGCGACAGTGGTGTGCCTTTTAGCGGTCATACAGAATTTTTTGCCGAGCAAACGCATGCAAAATTACCTGTCATGGTGTTAGCGACAGATACTTTACGCGTTGGATTGATTACCACGCATTTGCCTTTGTCAGCAGTCCCTGCCGCCATTACAGAAAAACGCCTCACCGAAACGCTAAGCATTATTCACAACGACTTAAAACATTACTTAGGTCGTACGCCAAACATTGGCATTTGCGGACTAAACCCCCACGCTGGTGAAAATGGACACATGGGTAAAGAAGAAATCACGGTGATTAATCCAACATTGGATAAACTTCGCCAACAGGGACTACAGCTTTCTGAGGCATTGCCTGCTGATACGATTTTTGTACCTCACCACGCCAAAAACTTTGATATTATCGTCGCCATGTATCATGACCAAGGACTGGCAGTAATTAAATCCCAAGGCTTCGGGCATTGCGTTAACCTAACACTAGGATTACCCATTATCCGAACATCCGTTGATCACGGTACAGCATTAGATTTAGCTGGTACAGATAAAGCCAGCCCAAGCAGTTTACAATACGCAATTGAAGTCGCCAAGCGCATGGTTGAACAACGACTCTCCTAAGCCAATTTTATTACCTAAAGAGGCTTTAGGCAATATTAGCAATAACAGACAACTCTCACCACTTGACAAAATCATCAAACAATATGGCATATAAAAAAAATAAAAAACGCAATGAAGTCAGAGCCAATAAAAATCTCGGACAACACTTTCTGACCGACACGGGAATTATCGCTAGAATTGTTGATGCTATCAATCCTGAGCAAGACAAAAACTTACTGGAAATTGGTCCTGGGCTAGGGGCAATCACGCTGCCCGTTTTAGCGGAATGTAAAAAACTCACCGCCGTTGAATTAGATCGTCGCGTTATTCCGATTCTCAAAGAAAAGTCTCTACCTTTGGGGGAGCTTAACATTATTGAACAAGATGTTTTGACAGTTGATTATGAAAAGTTGATGCAGGAAGATACTTGGCAAGTCTTTGGCAACCTTCCCTATAATATTTCTACCCCTATTTTGTTCACGCTATCCGCTGTACCTAACATACACAACATGGTCTTCATGCTACAAAAAGAAGTTGTCGATAGAATGGTCGCACTACCTGGCGAAAAAGATTATGGACGACTTTCTGTTATGTTACAGTTCCATCACGACGTTTATCCCCTATTTGACGTTCCACCCGAATCTTTTTCACCACCACCTAGAGTGATGTCGGCAATGGTTGGGCTACAACGATTAGAACAACCACGATGGCAAGTTGACGATACTGAGTATTTCGCCAAAGTTGTCAAACAAGCGTTTTCCATGCGAAGAAAAACGCTTAGAAACACTTTAAAGCCAATTATTAGCAGTACAGAATTAGAATCTCTCGGTATTGACGGTAGTCAGCGAGCGGAAACTCTAGATGGTGATATTTTTGCATTAATTAGTAATTATCTTTCTCAAAAAAACACGGAGATACTATGAAACCTTTAGATACTTTACAAAGCATTCGTAAACGTCGCACATTGAAAGTTTTTAGTGAAGCACCACTAGCGACAAAACCTTGTGACCATGAGCTCATTAGCACGTTAATTGAATCTGCTTATTACGCACCTTATCACTACCCTTGTAGCTCAGAACATCAAGAAAATACAACATCGATGTTACCTTGGCGTTTTTATGTGTTAGACAGCGAACAATGCCGAAAGTTGGCTAAATATTTAAAGGATAACGAATTAGCCATGAGCAAGCTCATCAACATGCTCAACTCAGCAGATTATTTAATCCAAGCGACGTGGTGCCCAACTTCAACGACAAAAACAACACGCGAAGTCAACGATGAAAGTTTTGAAGACAGTTTAGTTAATATGGAACACATCGCCGCCGCAGGTGCAGCTATCCAAAACTTACTACTCACCGCAACGGCACTGGGTCATGAAAATTACTGGGGCAGCGGTGCGGCACTGCGTAAAGATTTTACTTTTGATTTACTGGGCATTCCTAAACAAGAAATTTTACTGGGTGCACTTTTCCTATTCCCAAGCGAAAGTGAATTAACGAGCGAACAGCAAGTTAAAACCAGCAATATGCGTGACAAACGCGGTAGCGTTGACAGCTCTTATCGCTTTGTTACAGTGGCTGATTAATTTTTAGCTATTCAGTACCGTCATTCTGCACTTTTAAACGTGGACAAAAATCACAGAATGACGGTACTCATTTTAGATCATCCAGCTTCCCACTTTGTAAAGGGGATTGAGGGCGAGACCGTAGAGACGCATTGAATGCGTCTTGCGTCTATGGAGAGGCTCCCAGAAGAAAGTAAAGTTTAAACCAGTCTAAAAATCCTGCTATTGCTGGGTTTCGCTGTCGCTCTACGCCAGCCTACTGATTTTTTCTAAAATTCCAGAATGACGGTGCTCATTTTAGATAATCCAGCTTCCCACTTTGTAAAGGGGATTGAGGAAGATACCGTAGAGACGCATTGAATGCGTCTTGCGTCTATGGTGGGGTTCCCAGAAGAAAGTAAAGTTCAAACCACTCCTGAAATGCCCGCTATCGCTGGGTTTCGCTGTCGCTCTATGCCAGTCTACTGAGGTTTCTAAAAACACAGAATGACGGTACTAAAACCAACATTTTTCGCAATGACGTTACCGCTATAGTGAAGTCAATAAATTTCTGGTACAAGGCTCATTGTCGAAGACACTATAACTAGTACGGCGAGATGATGTAATGATGTAACGCTGTAACAGGAATTAATTGACCTTACCATATATTTTATTTTTACGACGTGTCCAAACTGTCTCGCCTGTGTAGACTACCAACCCTACCCAAATAAAAACAAACCCTATCAACTGCCACACACCGAATACTTCGTTAAAGATAAGCAATCCACATAAAAACTGTATCGTCGGTCCGATGTATTGAATAAAGCCTATCGTAGAAAGCGGCATACTTTTCAAGGCATTCGCAAGACAAATTAACGGAACAGCAGTTATCACCCCTGCCCCCATTAAAAGCAGTTGTTTGTCCATTGAGCCAAAGATAACCGTATTTTCTTTGCCTAAAAAAGCCAAATACAGCATAGCTGGCATCAAGACCAATGCCGTTTCAATCACCAGTGCAACCTGAGATTCAACATCGACAATCTTTCGAACCAAGCCATAAACACCAAATGAAATACCCAACATCAAGGCTATCCAAGGAACTCTACCATAAGCCATCGTTAAAATAACAACCCCAACCACAGCTAAAAACACAGCAACGTATTGATATTTGCGTAACCTTTCACTTAAAAAAACCGCACCCAAGGCCATACTGATTAAGGGGTTAATATAGTAGCCCAAACTGGCTTCGATAATATAGCCATGTGTTACCGCCCAAATATAAACCAGCCAATTCAGACATAAAATAATCGTTGTACAAGTCAGAGTCAGTAGTATTTTAGGCTTTTTAACAGCAACCAGTACACATTTCCAGCGGCGATAAAAAGTCAATATCGCCAACAAGAAAACAAACGACCAAATAATGCGGTTAGCTAAAATTTCTGGTGCAGGTAAATCTTTCAAAAAATACCAATACAAAGGAAATAGTCCCCATGTACCATAAGCAATAAGTGCCTGAGCTAGACCTGATTTAAACATAATAATTTCTCAACAAATAATCTATATAGTGAAATATATAGTGAGGTTAATTGATTTCTGGCACAAGGCACATTGTCGAAGACAGTATAGCTAATACGGCGAGACGATGTAACGCTGTACCAGGAATTAATTGACCTTACTATAGTGGGGTTAACTAGATTATCTTCGATGACAAGCTTGGCATCAAAAATCAATCTATTTCACTATAGAAAACATTTTCACGACCGAATTAGCGAGTATAATTGACAACAATCAAATTACCCAATGATTTTTCTAAGAAGTGTTACAAAACGCCCAAACACCTATACGACAAAGCTTTTTATTATAATAAGCTCTCTGTTATAATGCGTCTTTAAATCACTTTAGCAATGGGAAACAACCATGTCAATTTTAGATAGTTTAGTACAACGCAGCGGCAACCAATGCGAACTTTGTCAATCAACTGAAAACTTAGCAATTTACGAAGTTCCACCTAGTGAACAACACGCTGACAAGTGTATTTTAAGCTGCCAAACGTGCCGCGAGCAATTAGACGGCTCAGCAGAAATAGATGCCAATCACTGGCGTTGTTTAGGCGAGTCTATGTGGAGTACCGTACCTGCCGTTCAAGTCACTGCATACCGTCAGTTGCACGCTCTATCGGGGGAAAGCTGGGCTCAAGACCTCATCGATATGCTTTACTTAGAAGACGACATCAAGGCGTGGGCAGAGCAAGGCATGCCAGACGACGAAGACAACCAAACACCAACATTAGACAGTAACGGTACTGTGTTAAAAGCTGGCGATAACGTCACCATTATTAAAGACCTACAAGTTAAAGGTGCTGGATTTACTGCCAAACGAGGCACTGCTGTACGCAATATTTCTTTGACCAACAACCCAGAACACATCGAAGGTCGCGTTAATGGTCAGCGCATTGTACTCGTTAGCAAATTCTTAAAGAAAATGTAAAGCAAACACCAAACGGTAAACACGATGTTAATGATTATTTCCCCTGCCAAAACCTTGGATTTTGACACGCCAAGCACGACGCAAAAGTATAGTACGCCTCAGTTTTTAGCACAGTCTCGGCAACTCATCGACACAGCTAAAAAGCTTTCACCAGCTGATATTTCTGCTTTAATGAAAATTAGTGAAAAGCTAGGCATACTCAATTTTGAGCGTTTTCACGATTGGCACACGCCTTTTGACTTATCCAACGCCAAACAAGCTGTTTTAGCATTTAAAGGTGATGTTTACACGGGATTAGATGCAGGAAGCCTTAGCGAAGATGCCCTACTTTGGGCTGATCAACATTTAGCGATTTTATCGGGACTTTACGGTTTGCTTCGCCCATTGGACTTAATGCAAGCTTACCGCTTAGAAATGGGTACGAAATTAGAAAATCCTCGCGGAAAAAATCTTTATGAGTTTTGGGGAGACAAAGTCACAGAAGCCCTAAACGAAGTGTTTGCGAAAGAAAAAGAGCCTACGCTTATTAATTTGGCTTCCAATGAATATTATAAAGTACTACAGCCAAAATCCATCGCTGCCAATATTATTACCCCTGTTTTCAAAGACCAAAAAAATGGGCAGTATAAAATTATTAGTTTCTACGCTAAAAAAGCCCGCGGACTCATGGCGAGATGGATTATCGATAATCGCATTGACAGTCCTAAGGATTTGGTCAATTTTAATGTGGACGGTTACTATTACGACAGTGAAGCATCTGACGCTAAAACACTACTTTTCAAAAGAGACGAAATTTTTAAATAGTTCCTGAAAAATTTCACGCCATGTCAATCAATGTAAAAGCTTATTGAATGCATCTGAGACGGGGCAAACCGTTTCTATGTTATCAATTCAATTCATCAATTGGTACCATCATTCTAGACAGCCGTCCTAACAATAATACCGTTACAGAATGACGGTACCAACGACACATAAAATGTACAATTCCCAAAATTTTGCTTTTAAAATCCCGTATCAATCCTAAACAAAAAACTTTTGCCACTTCCTTCTAAAGCTCACCCCCAAAGCACCCCGAAAAACAGCTCAAAAAAACAGCCCTAAAAAGCCACAACCAACCACAAAAAAACGACAAAGAATAATTCTTTTTTTCTTACACATTTCATTTTTTCTTTTAGTTTTAATGAATTAGAATTAATATTTTCGATAAACCAATAATCAATTGATATAACTAACAAAAAACAACAAAATACCCTTGAAAAAAAACACATTATATAGTAATGTTGTTTCTGGGTAAGAAACATTAATATCCGTTAATAATCACGCACAAAACAGTCCTTACAGGGAGGAAAAATAAGTGGAAATACAAGTAATAAAAAAAATGGAAAAACAGGCAATTAAAAATAGTGGCCTTGATTTTTCAAGGTTGGGTTTTGCACTGTTATTTATGATAGCGGTACTGTCATACAGTTTTATGACATCTGGCGGTATTCCCAATAATATATTTCTAGCCGTTGCCGCCCTTTTTGGTGCTTACATGGCAATGAATATCGGTGCTAACGATGTTGCTAATAACGTTGGACCTGCCGTAGGTTCTAAAGCACTCACGATGATGGGGGCGATTGTGATTGCCGCAATTTTTGAAGCTGGTGGTGCTTTAATCGCTGGTGGGGATGTTGTTAAAACCATCAAAAAAGGTATTATTGATATTTCTGCTTTCTCCAATGTTGATGTATTTATCTGGGCAATGATGGCCGCTTTGCTATCAGCTGCTTTGTGGCTCAATATTGCAACCTATTTTAAAGCCCCTGTATCAACCACTCACTCAATTGTTGGTGGTGTCATGGGTGCAGGTATTGCTGCTGCTGGTTTCTCTATCGTTTCTTGGGGAACCATGGGTAAAATTGCCATGTCTTGGGTCATTTCTCCCGTTTTAGGCGGTATTATTGCAGCGACTTTCTTGTTCTTTATCAAAAAGACTATGGTGTACAAAGAAGACAAGGTTAAAGCCTCGGTAACCTGGGTACCTGTCTTTGTCGCTTTAATGTCTTGGGCTTTCGTTACTTACTTAACATTAAAAGGACTTAAAAAAGTTTGGCCTCATGTTGTGGAAATTTTCACTTTCTTACCAGACACTAAAAAACCAACTTTTTTAGTTGCCACGATTATGGGTGCTATTATTGCAGTTATCGTCTTTTTCGTTGTTAAAGCCAGTATTTCTAAAATTTCACCAAAAATTGAGAACAGTCGTGACGGCATCAACGCTCTTTTCACTGCACCACTCATTTTCTCAGCTGCACTATTAAGTTTCGCCCACGGGGCAAACGACGTTGCTAACGCTGTCGGTCCATTGGCTGCAATTAATGATGCAGTTCTCAGTGGTGGCATTTCATCAAAAGCTGGTATTCCTTTATGGGTAATGGCAGTTGGTGCTTTGGGTATTGCGATTGGTTTGGCATTATATGGTCCTAAACTCATTAAAACGGTCGGTGGCGAAATCACTGAACTAGATCAAATGAGAGCTTTCTCTGTCGCAATGGCTGCGGCAATTACGGTTATCATTGCTTCTCAACTAGGACTGCCAGTGAGCTCAACACACATTGCCATCGGTGGTATTTTTGGTGTAGGTTTCCTACGTGAATATTTGCAAGAAGATGAAACGGAAGACCTAATTAAGCACGACAAGCAAATCATTATCGATGAGCAAAAACAGTTGAAAGCTTACAATGCTGAATTAGAAACACTAGAAGAAAAACCGAAAAAAGACAAACGTGACTATAAAAGAATCGTTGACCTTTATCGCTTAGTTGATGAAGAAGAAACAAAAATCAAAGAGGCGAAAAAAGAAATTAAAACTGCTAAGAAAACACAGTACGTCAAAAGAGACACCATCAAAAAAATCGTTGCCGCATGGATTATTACCGTTCCTATTGCAGCTGTATTGAGTGCGATGGTCTTCTTTATGATTAAAGGTATTGTTTTATAGGTAAGGGAGTACAGCATTGTTAAAGAGAATATTATTACCAACAATTTTACTGGTCTTATCTTATGGTTTTTGGATAAGTGAAAACTTCAAGGAAATAGCAGCGGGAGTTGCTATTTTCTTGTTTGGCATGGTCGCCCTAGAAGAAGGCTTTAAAGCCTTCTCTGGTGGCACATTGGAAAAAATTCTAAAAAAATCGACAAGCAACCTCGGAAAAAGTACATTATTTGGTTTTGTCACCACTGCCCTGATGCAATCCAGTTCGTTGGTTTCCGTCCTGACGATTTCATTTTTAGGTGCAGGACTCATCGAGTTGGTTCAGGGTATCGGTATCATTTATGGTGCAAATATTGGTACAACCACTGGTGCATGGTTGATGGCTGGCTTTGGTCTGAAAGTCAAAATTTCTGCTTATGCCATGCCAATGCTTGTTTTTGGTGTCATCCTTATTTTCCAAAAGAGCAAAACATTAAATGGGCTTGGCTATATTTTGACAGGCTTGGGCTTTTTATTCCTCGGTATTCACTATATGAAAGATGGTTTTGAAGCCTTTAAAAGCACCATTGATTTAAAAGACTTCGCCGTACCAGGATTTAAAGGCTTACTTATCTTTATCGGTGTTGGCATTTTAGCCACCGTCGTCATGCAAAGTTCTCATGCAACCATAATTTTGGTCATTGCGGCACTCGCAGCAGGACAAATCACTTATGAAAATGGGCTTGCTCTGACCATTGGAGCAAACATTGGTACAACTATTACTGCAATTATTGGCTCGCTCAGCTCCAATATTGACGGCAAGCGTTTAGCTGGTGCACACTTCATTTTTAACGTCACCACTGCCATTATCGCCGTTGCGTTAATCACACCTATTATTAGCATTGTTGGTAGCATTAGTGACGTTTTAGGTATCGACGCTCAAAACCACACTTTACGACTTGCGGTCTTCGATAGCTTTTTCAAAGTGATGGGCGTTATTATTATGGTTCCGTTTACTGGAAAACTCGTTTGGTTTTTAGAGCACTTTATTAAGTCCTCAAACAAAAAACAACAAAACATTCATGTATCAAAAAGCAAGTATCTCAACAATTCCGTTTTAGAGTTACCTCAAACGGCCATGCTGGCGTTGATACAAGAGACAAAACACCTTTACGGCAATGCTTTTGAAATCATCGCCAATGGTCTAAACCTGAAACAAGGCAATATCAAGTCCGACATGGATATTGATGAAGTCATTAAAGATAACTACAACGACACGCCGATTGATATCGATAGATTTTACAACCATAAAATCAAAAACCTTTATGGGGAAATCATTGATTTTTCAACTAAAGCTCAGTCACATATGAAAGAAGACAGCATAAAACTGCTGTATAAAATCAAACTTGCTAACCGAGATATTGTTGAAGCAATCAAAGATACTAAGCACCTACAAAAAAACCTCGGAAAATATCTTAATAACGAAAACGCTTATATTAGAGAAGAGTATGAGAACCTTAGAAAAAATCTTACTCAACTACTGAGAGATATTGACAGAATTGAGCAAGCAACAGAAGAAGAGGAAATCATTCTCTTGCTGTCAAAACTTAAGTTATCAGTGAAAAAGAATGATGTCATTCTCAGCGGTGGCTTGGATAAATTAATTCGCCAAGACCTTATCACCAACGAGATGGCAACCTCATTGATGAATGACTCTTCGTATGCGAATGATATTTCTAAGAACTTAATTTCGATGGCTGAAATTATCTTTATCCTAAACAATGAAGATATTAAGAGCTTAAGTGATTACATCTCTGAAGATGATGCAGAAGATGAAGAAGATTTACAATTAATTTTAAAAGGAGAATAAGATGGGGATTAAAAAGTTTATCAAAAGCGTAACAGAAGTTCTAAATCTCGATGACTTTAGCGAACGCAAAAAGAAAAAGGCCATAAAAAAGCTTTTAAAGAAGCTAGAGGCGAAAAAAGATAAAGTCAAAAAGTCTTTAAACGATGATTTAAAAGATAGCAAAAAAATCGAGATAAAAGAAGAATTGGCACTTATCAAGTACCATATCAAAAAAGGTAAAAAATTATTAAATGAACTAGAGAAAAAATAAGTAAACTCAATACGCATGTGCATTTTAGAGAATACCGTTTATCCAACTCATCAATAAAAAGCACATTAAACTGTAAATTTATAATACAAGGCTGGGTCGAGCAATAGCGACACCCAGCAACCAGTTAAGTTTACTGGGTGTCGCTGCCAATCACGGTCGACATCTTGGGGAAGAAGAGTTTGTTTTTCCAATCAGTTAATTTTTCTACTATAGTAAAATAACTTAACTTTTGCTACGGCGTTATGCCGTCTCGCCGTATTAGCTATACTGTCTTCGACGGCAAGCCTTGTATCAAAAATTAAGTTATTTCACTATAGATACAGGCAAATAATTTAAAATCAACTAACCAGTGGGGAATAGATATGATGAAAAAATTCAAAGGAAAAGTTTTTCCCGAATCAGAAGCAAAAAAAGCCAAAGCACAAACAACGCAAGTCGACTCAACAGAACTTGACAACAATCAAGCAGCAACACAAAGCATTGAGTCTGAGCAAGTAGCCTCGGCAAAAGTCGCCGAACCAGAAGTTGTCGAAGTTGATGGCATTTCTTGCGTGCAAATTAAAGACAAGCAAATCCCATTAAGCGAACTGACTGATTTTTATCTCACGAAGAAAAAAGAGAAAAAGAAAGAACGCAAGGCGGTGATTAAGCGTCGCCAAGAGCAAATGCTAAAACCTTATCAAGCCGAATTGATTAAGCTACAAAATCACCTTGAAAAAACCAATCAGAAAATGATTATCCTTTTTGAGGGTAGAGATGCCGCAGGCAAAGGCGGAACAATCCGCCGAGTGACACGCTACATGAACGAAAAACACTATCGCGTTGTTGCACTGGGCAAACCAACCGAAGAACAGCGTCACCAGTGGTTCTATCAAAAGTATATTCAGCACTTCCCTACTGGCGGAAAAATCGTACTATTTGACCGCTCTTGGTACAATCGTGCAATGGTAGAGCAAGTTTTTGGTTTCTGTACGCAAAAAGAATACGATGACTTTATGAATGGCGTTAAAAGCTTTGAAAAGGATTTAACGACACAAGGCACTATTCTGGTTAAACTCTATTTCTCAGTCACCAAAGAAGAGCAAGCTAGACGTTTTGAAAGACGAAAAACCGATCCGCTTCGCCAGTGGAAACTCAGCGAAATTGATTTGCAGGCTCAAGATAGATGGGACGATTTCACTAACACGAAATATACCATGATTAAGCACACGCATTCTCACAATGCACCTTGGTCTGTTATTCGTTCTAATAACAAGCATCTTGCAAGAATGGAGTCTATGAAGGTCATCCTTAACGCTGTTGATTACGAAGGAAGAAATAAAGAACTCGATTACGCCCTAAATCCTAAAATCGTGATTTCAGGGGCAAGAGAAATCGAAATCATGGACGTTCAGATGAACAACAGCGGAAAATTCATCAACTAAACACTTTATGTTTTCTCTACAGAATGACGGTACTATTTCACAAATAGTACCGTCATTCTGTATCTATAGTAAGTTCAATTAATTCCTGTTACAGTGTTACATCGTCTCGCCGTATTAGCTATACTGTCTTCGACAATGTGCCTTGTACCAGAAATTAATTGACCTCACTATATAACACGCCAACAATTTTCCGTTACAGCATTGTACCCTTTCGCCGCACGCTAACTGCGGTCTTTGACGGCAAGCCTTGTTCAAGGCTAATTTATTTCACTGTATAGTCAAGCTCAATATCTCCCCTAAAAAGCATAAAATATAAAAATAATAATTATAACCAATGCTATTGACATCATATATTTTTATAGCTAACATAACGACACAGAAAATATATATGGAGAATGTGTTATGAATACAGAAAAATCGGATTATTGGAAAGCCAATATCCACCTCATTATCAAATTACTGATTATTTGGTTTTTGGTTTCTTTTGGTGCAGGTATTTTATTTGTTGACCAACTAGACCAATTCCATATTGGTGGGTTCCCACTTGGATTTTGGTTTGCTGAACAAGGCTCTATCTACGTATTTGTTTTACTAATTGTTTACTACACTTATAAAATGAATAAGTTAGACAAGCAATTTCACGTTGAAGAGTAAGGAGAATAATCATGGAATTACAAACTTTAACCTATTTATTTGTCGGACTCTCTTTTGTCTTATACATCGGTATAGCGGTCTGGTCGCGTGCAGGTTCAACCAAAGAATTTTACGTCGCAGGTGGCGGTGTTCCCCCTATTGCTAACGGTATGGCAACCGGTGCTGACTGGATGTCGGCGGCCTCGTTTGTCTCCATGGCGGGATTAATTGCCTTTATGGGACGTGATGGTTCGATGTTCTTAATGGGCTGGACTGGTGGCTATGTGCTTTTGGCGATGCTACTTGCCCCTTACCTACGTAAATTTGGACGCTTTACTGTCCCTGAATTTATTGGTGATCGTTATTACTCTGACTTTGCTAGAGTCGTTGCCGTGGTTTGTTTAATCGTTGTTTCATTTACTTATGTTATTGGACAAATGCGTGGCGTTGGTATCGTTTTTGCTCGTTTCTTACAAGTTGAAATTGAAACTGGTATCTTTATCGGCATGTTGATTGTCTTTACTTACGCGGTATTTGGCGGTATGAAAGGTATCACTTATACGCAAGTTGCTCAGTATGTCATTATGATTTTTGCCTATTCTGTACCTGCAATTTTCTTATCACTGCAAATCACAGGACACTTCTTCCCACAAACGGGTTTAGGTGGTACAGTGGCTGGCACTGATACTTACTTACTGGAGGCATTAGATAAATCACTGGTTGATTTAGGCTTCTCCGAATACACCAGTGGTATAAAAAATAAAATTGATGTCTTTGCCATTACAGCGGCATTGATGTTCGGTACTGCTGGTTTACCACACGTTATTGTTCGCTTCTTTACGGTACCTAAAGTAAAAGATGCACGTTCTTCTGCTGGTTGGGCTTTATTCTTCATTGCTTTACTTTATACAACAGCTGGAGCTGTCGGTGCTTTCGCTCGCTACAACGTCGTTGAAACTGTAAACACCAAAGCAAACACAGGTACAAGCTATGCGGAAATGCCACAGTGGTTTAAAAACTGGGAAAACTCTGGTTTGATTTCTTGGTATGACCACAATGGTGATGGCAAAGTTCAATACGCTGCTGGAAAATCTGTACAAGGCAAACCACAGTTTGCAGGTCACAGTTTAGATCCTGAAGCACGTGGCGAGTACAATCAACGTATCGTCACTAACCCAAGCGATGGCACATTTGATGCAAGCAAGCAGCCATTTGCTAACGAGCTTTATGTTGACCGCGACATTATGGTACTTGCCAACCCTGAGATTGCACAGTTGCCGAACTGGGTCATTGCTTTAGTCGCCGCAGGTGCGATGGCTGCTGCACTGTCAACAGCTGCTGGATTGCTACTTGTTATCTCTACCGCTGTTTCTCATGACTTATTGAAGAAAACGATTAAGCCAAATATTTCTGAGCGTGGTGAGTTATTATCAGCTCGTTTAGCTGCTGCTGCTGCAATCGGTATCGCTGGTTACTTTGGTCTCAATCCACCAGGATATGTTGCCGCTCTGGTTGCTTTGGCATTTGGTTTAGCTTCGGCAAGTTTCTTCCCTGCGATTATTTTAGGTATTTTCAATAAGAAAATGAACCGTGCTGGTGCTGTTAGCGGCATGATTGTTGGTATTGCCTTTACGCTACTTTACATCTTTGCCTTTAAGTGGTGGGGAGTTAGTAAGGACTATTACCTATTCGGCATTAGCCCAGAAGGAATTGGAACTGTCGGTATGATGCTTAACTTTGCAACAGCATTTATCGTGAATAAAATCACTGGTGATGCACCTGAAGAAATTCAGGAAATGGTTGAGGATATTCGTATCCCTAAACGTAAAGCAGGTGACACTGGCGAAGCCCACGTTCACTAAGCAATAAAGCTTTACAAAACAAAACAGCCGTGTAGATAATCTGCACGGCTGTTTTTGTTTTTATATCAGAATAGTACCGTCATTCTATACTACTACGCAGACAGTATAAAAATACGATGAGGCAGCACAACGCTGTAGCAGTTATTTTGCCCAACTAATAACTTACGACAATGACAGCATATAGCTTTTAATGCCATTTAATAGCATTTGAATTGAAATAATAATGAGCAAAAGCCCCATCAATCTTTCTACAGCTCGTGTTCCTTTGCGTTTTAATAATTTAAGCAAGGCTGGTGAAATACTCAAAATCAACATGGTTAACGCCGTTGCCACGCTGACCGCAATAAACCAATCCATAATGCGTTCTGGTGATTGACTGACCAATAACAGTATCGCAGCAATCAGCGATGGTCCTGCTAAAAAGGGAATAGCAATTGGGACGATAAATGGCTCTTCATCATCTTCACTATTATCTTGACTATTTGTACGCTTGGGGAAAACCATGCCCAACGCCACAAGGAAAAGCACAACACCACCGCCAATACTCAAAGCTGATGGCGTAATTTGAAGATGTTCTAAAATGCTAGAACCAAAAAACAAAAATAGTAATAAGATAAAATAAGCAATCAAACTCTCGCGAATCAAAATATAAACACGTCGCTTAGTCGAATAATGATTAAGTAAGTTGTTAAAAATAACCATGTTCCCAAAAGGGTCCATAATAATAAACAATAGCGTAATGGCTGAAATAATCGTCATAATAAGATAATTTATAAAAGGATAATAAAACGCAGATAATATCACAATGTGGCATTATCACGTAAAATTTACGCCGAACATTAACATTAGCTCGAATAGATTAACTCATACGAGGGCTATATAGAAAAAATCACAATAAACCGTAAGAGTTCGCTATCACGCACCAAGAAGCGGCAAGTGTTTTCGTTGTTGATAGGTTAAGACAAGCTCTAAGCAATGTTTGAGTACTAAAACTGGCAATGGCTCTGATAAATTTAATACGATTGCTCTATTACCTTGAAATTGTAATACATCACCATACAACTCTCGAAATGTGTCGACAAGTTTCGTTTGGCAGTGGAAAAATATGTAATAGTTGTTTGGTGACTTTGGTTTCCAGTCAATGCGAACGGGACTACCCGATACTACACGGTAACTTGGCTCACCCCATTTCAAAGACTCTTCAACTTCACCTAGCTCTAAGTCCGACGAAAGTTTTAGAATGAGAGAACGCAACGCTTCTAGCCGAGTTCGAGCATTTTCTGGATATTCTTCGAAACGATTTTTGACCACCTTGTTCACTGAAATCTCCTATTCACATAACAGTCTTATTGTATCACTGATATTGTCAGGGCATTTCAGTTGTTGCACGGCACACACCCTTGTTTCGTTCCATTTAGTTTGCATTTTCTCCGAAATTCATCGCTTCTGGCTCAACGTAAGTTTCGCCCCAATCATCATCGTAAACACCTGATTTAACAAAACGATGAAAAGAGGAATATTGCCAATCTATCACCGACTTCACGTAACCATGCTTCACGGGGTTGAAATGAATATAGTCAACATGCCGAGCAAAATCCTGCTCATCACGAATAGCATGTTCCCAAAATCGACGTTGCCAGATACCGCGTTCGTTTCGCCTTTGTCGATTGAACGAAATTCTTTCCGTTTTCGGCAAGTATCGAGAAAAATAGGTTTTAATCAAACGCCAACGCATTGAATAATTTTTATCATTTTCGGGCAATGTCCAAACTGTATGCAAGTGTTCAGGTAAAATGACAATGGCATCAATGGTAAATGGATGGCGATTTTTCGTATCCCGAAACGCATCGCGTAAAATATCGACATGACGAATTAACAAATCGTTATTTTTACGCTCGGCAAGATTGACAGTGAAGAAAAATGTACCGCCCGCAACATTGGCTCGGATATATTGGCTCATACATGCATTATACAGAAAAAATCACAATAAGCTGTAGGGTGGATGGAGTGAGGTACGAACGATATCCACCGCTCGCAGGCATTTCATTTTTCAGAATGATGTTCGGTGGTTTATTCAGCTTCGATTAACAATATTGAATATTGAAAGTTATTCAAATTAGTGAAGGTGGATATCGCTTCGCTCCATCCACCCTTGTATGATAGGTTTATTGAGTTAGACTAGTACACTCAATGAAGGTGGCAAGGTAGAGATGAGTGCACCCTTAGGCATAGAAGC
>PDWI01002205.1_pt1 | contig 32818 bp, 28 predicted proteins | sample 1430891 | NCBI WGS metagenome assembly PDWI01 (sample SAMN01162508, study PRJNA174530) | Oral metagenome, whole genome shotgun sequencing project. | biome: Marine environment; feature: Marine mammal; material: Swab sample of the gingival sulcus; isolation source: swab sample of gingival sulcus... | reverse complement strand
ATACTGATTTTCAGGCATTTAACCAAATATTTTAACACTTTTTTTTCAACAATTTGACTGATTATCAGACAATTATGAAAAAAAATACCGAACTATTGTGTTTATTATTGACACAATTTTTGCTACAAACAATTTTGTCTGAAAAAATAGCTAAAACCCTTTAACTCAAAAAAAATGAAAAAAACCTTAATGTTAGCGGTCATTTCGCTGTTGCTTGTTGTCGCCTGTCGCAACAAGTTGCAATTTAATAAAACAAAAAGCGGGCTGGAATACGTTTTTATAGAAAAACACGAAAAAAACAAAGCTCCGCAAATCAACGATGTAATGCTGTTAGACGTAGATTTTTACTGGAACGATTCGTTGTTGGTAAGCACCAAAAACAGCGAGTACCTACGCCTGCAATTACACGATTACAAAACAAACGGAGTGCTAAACGAAGCCTTGCAAATGATGAAGGTTGGCGATAGCGCAATTTTTATTATCGACGCGTTTTATTTTAACAACATAACGTCGCAAATCCCGCTGCCATCGTGTATTCGGAAGGGCGACGTAATTACTTTGTACGTACGTTTTATGAAATTATACACCCAAAACGAGGTGTTGTTGGAGCAAGAAAGAATTAAAAAAATAAAATTGCAAAACGAACAGGAAGTAATGAACAATTATATCACGACACACAATTTGAAGCCCAAAAAGCTCGATTGCGGTATTTATTATTGCCAAATGAAAGCCGGAAACGGCAAAACTCCGCGTTTGGGCGATTCCGTAACTGTTCATTTTGACGCAAAAGTAATAAACAGCGAACATTTTGACGATTCTAAAAAACATAACAAACCGTACTCGTTTGTGCTTGGCGATTCGACTATGGTCAAAGGGTGGACTATGGGGATTTTGAATATGCGTGAGGGCGAAATTGCAAAAATTATTTCTCCGTCGGCTATGGCTTACGGCGAAAAAGGTGTGCCGGATATTGTACCGCCATTTTCGGCTGTTATTTTCGATATTCACCTACTGAAAGTGAAACACAATAACAAATAATTATGAGTTAAGAGAAATTTATTTCACCTTAATTTAACCGCAAAAAACGCAGAGTTAAACGCAAAGAATGCAAGAATTTCATCTTTTTGCAACCTTTGCAAAATATTCTTTGCGACCTTTGCGGTTAAAATATTTATTTCAACAACTCTAATTATGAGCCACAAGTTAAGCCACTGATAATCAAGCACTTACTAAAACAAACACGCATTTTATAAATCCCTGATTATCAACTCATTACAAAAACAGAACAAACTATTGTTACTTTTTAATTTTATAAATAAAAAAAATGAATACCGGAGATAAAAATCTGATAATCAACCAAATAAATAAATACACCTGTACCAAACAGCCTTTTTTGTTTATGGCGGATTTTGAACAAAAAAACTTTATTTTGCTGAAATTGGACGAGATAGACAACTCAATTTTAAAATACAATTTCAACGGACACCGAAATTACGAGCCGAAAAGTGTTGAGATTTTTGAAAAAATTAAAACTATTCCGCCAAAATTTTCTGAGTACAAAAAATCATTCGACATCGTAAAACAGAATATAAATCAGGGGAATAGCTACTTAACAAACCTTACGTTCGAGACCGAAATAGAAACAAACTTGTCGCTTGAAGAGATTTTTTTTGTTAGCAAAGCAAAATATAAAATCTGGCTAAAAGATAAATTTACGTTTTTTTCGCCGGAAATTTTTGTCCAAATCAAACAAAATAAAATTTTTTCGTATCCGATGAAAGGGACAATTGACGCAAATATCAAAGATGCCCAAAACACGCTACTGAACGACAACAAAGAAACTGCCGAACATTACACAATTGTAGATTTGATTAGAAACGACCTAAGTATTATCGCAAAAAATGTGAAAGTTGATAAATTTCGCTACATCGACAAAATAACTTCTACGAACAAAAATCTGCTGCAAATGAGTTCGCAAATAAGCGGAATTTTACCTCATAATTATTACGAAAATTTCGGTCAAATAATCACCTCGCTTCTGCCGGCGGGGTCTATCAGCGGAGCGCCCAAAAAGAAAACTGTTGAAATAATAAATCAAGCCGAAACACACAATCGGGGTTTTTACACCGGAATTGCCGGAATTTTTGACGGCAACGACTTCGATAGTTGCGTAATAATCAGATACATAGAACAGAAAAACAACAAAAAATATTACAAAAGTGGTGGCGGAATTACCACCAAAAGCGACGTACAAAAGGAATATCAAGAATTGTTGGACAAAATTTATATTCCGGTTTAGTTTTGTCGCGTCCACAAAAAAATCAGCATCAAAAACCGCCAAACTCGTCGGGCGTCCCCTCAAACATAATATTTCCGCCATTTTTACCGCCTTTGGGTCCCAAATCAATAATCCAATCGGCACATTTAATCAGTTCAACGTTGTGTTCGATAAACAAAATCGTATGTCCCTTGTCGCAAAGCTCATTAAAAGCCACCAAAAGCCTTCGCACATCGTCGAAATGCAAGCCCGTAGTGGGTTCGTCAAAAATGAACAAAGTAGGTTTGTCGGTATTTTCGGTAGCAATAAAAGTCGCAAGTTTTATCCGCTGACTTTCGCCACCGCTCAAAGTCGAAGACGGCTGCCCCAACTTGACGTACCCAAGTCCCACTTTTGACAAAACAGACAATTTTTTAACGATATTTTTTGTTATCAAAATATCACTCTTACTCAAATCTTTTTCGTTGTCAAAAAACGCAATTGCCTCATCTGTAGTCATTTCAAGCACATCATAAATATTTTTATCTCTAAATTTCACGTCCAAAATATCCTCCTGAAACCTCATTCCGTTGCAATTTTCGCAAACCATCGTAACGTCTGCCATAAATTGCATTTCTACCGTAATGTAGCCATCGCCTTGACACTCTTCGCAACGTCCGCCGTCGGTGTTGAACGAAAAATGACCGGTGGTAAAACCGTTGATTTTTGAATAATTTTGCGAAGCAAATAATTTGCGAATATCGTCGTATGCTTTTATGTAAGTTGCCGGATTTGAGCGCGACGAACGCCCTATCGGATTTTGGTCAACAAACTCTACTGCCGTTATTTTGTGCAAATCGCCTCTGACCCTACGCACCCGCCCCGCCGAATGCGTATAAATTTAAATTTTGAAATGTCGCAAAATTGCCGGATACAACACATCTTTTATCAACGACGATTTTCCCGAACCGCTAACTCCGGTAACGGCGGTCATAATGCCGAGCGGAATTTTGCACGAAACGTTTTTCAAATTGTTCTGACACGCCTCTATAATTTCTATAAATCCCTTAAAATCAGACGGTTTGCGCCTAAATTTCGGAATTTCAATCTCCTTTCGCCCACTCATATACATACCCGTTAGCGTGTCCGCCGATTTGATTTGCTCAACCGTGCCTTCAAAAACCACTTCGCCTCCTTTTGCGCCGGCAAGCGGACCTATATCAACAATCCAATCTGCCTGTTCGATAACTTTTTTCTCGTGTTCGACCACCAAAAGCGTGTTGCCCAAATTCTTCAAATTTTGTAATACTTCAATAAGTTTATCGGTGTCGCGCGGGTGCAATCCGATTGTTGGTTCGTCTAAAACGTAAAGCGACCCAACCAAACTGCTTCCAAGTGCCGTAGCAATGTTTATCCGCTGAGTTTCGCCCCCCGAAAGTGTTGCCGAAGCTCGGTTCAGCGTCAAATATTCAAGTCCCACATTTACCATAAAATCTACTCGCTGATTTATTTCTACAAGCAATCTTTCTGATATTTTTTTATCATATTCGGACAATTCCAAATTGTCAAAAAAATCTTTCAGTTCGTTTATTTGCATCAACACCAATTCGGTGATTGACTTGCCTCCAATTTTAACGTAATCGGCTTGTTTTTTAAGGCGTCCGCCCTTGCACGAATTACAAATAGTTTTGCCTCGATAACGTGCAAGCATCACCCTGTTTTGAATTTTATGTTGTTCGCTTTTTAGATAATCAAAAAACACGTTAATGCCTACCAATTCATCGTTTCCGTTCCACAAAAGGTCTTTTTGTTTTTTGGTTAATTTGGCATAAGGCGTATGTACCGGAAAATTGTACTTATTTGCTTTGCTAACAAATAAATTTTTATAATATTTTAGTTTTTCGCCACGCCAACAAGCCACTGCTTCGTCGAAAATAGATAAATTTTCGTCTGGAATGACCAATTTTTCATCAATTCCGATAGTTTTTCCAAATCCGTTGCAAGCCTCGCAAGCCCCAATCGGATTGTTGAAGTTAAACATATTTACGATTGGTTCTTCAAATTCGATTCCGTCGGCCTCAAAACGGTTTGAAAATTCTTCAACAATATTTTCGTTGCCAAAATCAACCTTAATTTTGCAATATCCGCCACCTTCGATAAATGCCGTTTGAGCCGAATCGGCTATTCGCGACTGCGTATCCTCGTCGTCGGCAACCTTCAAACGGTCGATAACCAAGCACATCTCTTCGGTTTTTTGTTGCAAATCAATATCATTTTTCAGCTCTTCAATCCGCACTGTTCGGCTGTTTCCGCCTGTTCTTATCTCAACACGCAAAAAACCTTGTTTTTCGAGCAAATCCAGCTGTTCGGCAACGGTTTTATTTTTTATGTCGATTGGCGAAAGTATTAAAATCTTAGTACTTTTTGGTTGTTTTATTATAAAATTAATAATATCCGAAATATAATGTTTCTCGACAATTTTATTAGAAACCGGCGAATAAGTTTTGCCAATTCGGGCGAACAATAATTTGAGGTAATCGTATATTTCCGTAGCCGTCCCGACGGTCGAACGCGAGTTTGAGCTTCGCACTTTTTGTTCGATTGCGATAGCCGGCGGCAAACCCTTTATCTGTTCCACTGCCGGTTTCTTTATTCGTCCCAAAAACTGTCTGGCATAAGCCGACAAACTCTCCACATATCGGCGTTGTCCCTCGGCGTACAGCGTATCGAAAGCAAGCGACGATTTGCCCGACCCCGACAAACCTGTAACTACTATAAATTTATCACGCGGAATTTTTAAACTTATATTTTTTAAATTATGTTCCTTTGCTTTTGATATTTCGATGTATTCTTGTGTTGGCATAAATTAATTTTACAATAAAAAATGCAAAATTAGTTAATTTATTTTGTGGCAGAAAGAAAACCGATAAAAATGATTTTGCAAACAACCTCAATCGCCCGCATTCCGTTTCATTCAGAGTTTTAACCAATCGCGTAGCTATGACCTGCCGGTTGCCCTGTATGTAGCCATCGGCGAAGAAAAAAATTTATTTTCCAACAATAATTTTTATATTTGCATTGTTAGAATTATGAAAATCTAAAATAAAATCAATTTTCAAAAAAGGCTTGATTTCTATAAAAAAATTGTTATAGTCAAGTCTGTTAATTTACTTTGTAAAAACAAGAAATTATGACAATATCCCCTGAAATACAACAACTTAGCAAACAAGATTTCTTGAAATATTTACTCCAACTACAAATATTGGCCAAAGAAAAATATAGTTTCGATATTTTTATTGAAAACAATTTGTCGCAAATCAATAATTCGCAAGATAATAAAAGAAAAATAGACACCACAATTTGTCTTGATTTTAACGGACAATTAGATAATGTAAACGTTCGAGAGCTTGCTTACAACTAATTTTCTTTCACTCCGCCAAAACACAAACACCCTACCTCCCTCATAACCAGAACATTACACACAATCTAATTCAATAGCGACCACAAAATTAACCAATCGCGTAACTATGACCTGCCGGTTGCCCTGCATGTAACAATCGGCGAAATGCGGGGGACTTTTTAAAAAAAAAATTAAGGCAGAACTTCTACAAAGAATCGCCATTACGAAGCATTGTTAGAATTGGGTAAAATTAAGACATCAAAAAATATTTCGACCAATCCAAAACGCCAAAATTGCCACAAAAACTATTTTTATGGCAATTCCGGCATATAATTTATCATAAATTTTTGCAAATTTTTCGTTTCTATGCCCCTGCGTTTCAAAAAAAACACCTAAAATAATATAAGGAATAGCAACAACAACTAATAAATTTTCAGTCATTGCCTCAACAATTTCAAAATTCAACAAATAATGAAAAACGCGTTGCGAACCACAGCCCGGACATTTATAACCCGTCAATACAAAAAAAGGACATTTCGGGAAAAAACTTTCTTCGTAAGGATTAAAATTAGAATAAATAATTATAGCAAAAAATATAAAAACGGATATAAAAATCAATTTATATTTTTTCAAAAAAGCCAACATTTTCTATTCGCTTCCCAAAATAACCATAAAAACGTAAAACAAAATTCCGGTTAAAACAGTGATGTAAAAAAGAGTTTTTGCACTTTTTGCCGATTTTTTAGCCAGCTCAATATCTCCCTCTTTGAACGCCTTGTCGGATTTTATAGCCATCAGCAAACTGACCACTCCCAAAGGATTGCAACACATAATAGTTGCAATTATCGATTCGATAAGATAATTTCTTGGTTTTTCGTTGATACTTTTATCTGTTGGTTTGGTTCTTTTGGGCTGTACCGTTACAGCTTTTTTCTTAGCCGTTTTTTGTTTTTCAAAATTTTCCTGTTCTTTTTGTATTTTAGTCAGCTCAATTTGCCCTTTATTTTTGTGATGCCTTGTTTCTGCCTGTTCTTGCAGTTCTTTCAACTGTTGCTCTTCGGCTTGTTTTTGGCGTTCGAGCTCTTTCGCTTTTTGGCGTTTCAGCTCTTCTTGCTTTTGACGCTTCAATTCTTCTTCACGACGTTTTTTTTCTTTCTCAGCCTTCGACTTTAATTCTTCAACTTTTCTTTTTTTCTCTTCTGCCTCTTTTTTGCGTTTGGCTTCTTCCTCGCGTTTTCTTTTGAGTTCTTCTGCTTTTTGTTGCTGATATTCTTTTATTTTTTCCTGTTTCAGTCTTTCAAACTCTTCGTCAGATTGGAGATTTGTTGCTTTTTTTTCTTCTTTGCGAACTCCTTTCGCCTCCGGCTTAACTTCCTCTTTTTCAGGCTCTTTCGCATCTACTATTGGCGTTTTTGCCTCCGAAAACGCATCTTTTATTTGCTCAATTTCACCGGCCGGTTTTGGCTCACTCAATTCAAAAAACCAAATAAGCGTATCTTTGGTAATTTTCCTTTCTCTAAGCTCGTCGATACTGTAAGGACCTTTTCGTTGATAACCTGCAACTATAAAATATTTTCTCATTTTGAGTTCGTTTTATAAAAATTTTGGAGTTCAAATTTATTAAATAAAAATAAAAAACAAAATTTATCCGACAGATTTTGGCATCGTAATTTGTTTTATGGCTTTTATGGCATAATCGTCGGTCATTCCGGCAATATAATCAATCAAAATTGTTTTTACGTCGGGCGACTTGCCGTAGAAATTCCGCATCGACTTCAAATATTCGCCAAAATGCCTGATAATAGACATTCGGGAAGTTCTATATTTTTTGTACTCGTTGCCGTATTTTTCAAAAATATTTCCCAAGAAATTAAAAATAATCGTCAGCATTCGTTCTGCCTGCGGATAAATATTTTCTTTGTCGTTCAAATAAATATTTTTGTAATTAAAATTTCGGATAGTCAGCAAATATCCAAATTTTTCGTCCGAAAGCCCAATATAATCCTTATCCTTAGAAGTTTCGATAATGTCGTTCACATAAGTATCAATAATTTGGCTGTTCGTATCGCCGATATTATCCCTAAAATCAGCCGGAATTTGTTTTTTCTTGATAACCTTTGCGGCAATGGCATCTTCGATGTCGCGCCCCAAATAAGCTATTTTGTCGGCAAATCGGACAATACAACCCTCAAAAGAACTCGGTTTCACACGCCGATTGCGAATTGTATCAAGCTGATTTGGTGTTTCTTGCGGTTTTAGGCGTTGTTCGTATTTTTCGCCGTTGTGCGAAATTATGCCGTCTTTTACGCCGTAAGTCAAATTCAGCCCTTTGCCGTTGTTCGACAAGTACTCAACCACCCTATAACTGTGGATTTCGTGAATAAAATACCGCCCGCTTCCGTAGAGTTTGTTCAGCACGCTTTCGCCGTCGTGTCCAAACGGAGCGTGTCCCAAGTCGTGCCCCAGCCCGATGGCAAAAGTCATTTCCAAATCCAAATCCCAGCCATAGTGATTCAGCCCCATACATATTGATTTTGCGATAGTTGCCACGTGCATAACGTGTTCTATGCGGGTGCAAATATGGTCATTTTTTGGGGCATAAAAAACCTGTGTTTTGTGCTTCATTCGCCGAAAAGCTGTTGAATGAATTATGGCGGTTTGGTCTCGAAAAAAAGCTCCGCGCACGTCCTCTTTGTAAGGTTTATTACGTTCTATATATTTTGTTTTTGGTAATGGATTTTTCATATTGTGTATTTTTTTGTTTTGGAATTTTATTTTTTCAGGCAAAAAACGCTAAGTTTTGTTTTGCCAAATATTTATGTACTTCGCAATTAGGATTATCTTCTGATAATCAGCTGTTTATGTATAAAAATTCAAAAAAAATTATAACCGATTTCCAATCAGCATCTTAATTTTTAATTTTCAATTTAACGAAGTATTGAATTTTATTAGACTACCTCTACTGCTAATAATATTCTGACTTCCAGCAACTTACCAGCAATAATGATTTTTTAATTATCCTTAAAGATACAATAAAACATTCTATTTTAAAAATAAAATTAAAAAAGTTTTTAATTTTGTACGCGTATAATTTCAAACGAGAATGGTGTTTGAAAAAAAATTTAATTTTAGGACACATTAATATATTAATACAAAAATTATTTAACAACCAACAGCCAAAGGCAAAAAACAAACAAATGCAACAAGACACAAAAAAAAATAAAAAAAGAGAAGATTTGTGGCGAGAGATTTTATACTCGTCTGATACAGAGAATATTAAAAAACTTTTGGATATTTTACGCGAAAATGGCAACACCCAAATTTTGCCCGACATAATAAAATTGTACAAAGGTTACAAAGGTACAGAATTGGGGAAATTTATTTATAATTTTTTGAGCGACCTAAAATCCAAAGACGCTCCGCAAATTTTTGTTTCATTCATAAAAGACAACGAATATCGTAACATTCGCGAAGATTTGGTTACTTTGTGTTGGCAAACCGGATTGGATTTTTCGGATTTTTTAGACGATTTCATCGATTTATTTATCAATTCGGAGCTAAAAACCGCGTTCGATGCCTTTACGGTTATCGAATATTTTGAAAACACAACGCCCCAAGATGCCGAAAAAGCTATTGAAAAATTACAATTAAACATCGACAAAATCAGTGCCGACAAAAAAGAACTGCTCGTGGAACTTGTGCAATTATTGCGTGCGATGCACTAAATCTAAATTATTCAATCAATTTTTTGTGAATCTCTAAAATTTGCGGAATAATCATATTTTTGTTATCATTTTTTATAACAAAATCTGCCATTTCGCATTTTTTTCTTTCGTCCCACTGCTTGTCCATTCGCTTCAAAACTTCGTCTTTGGTAGTTTTATCGCGCAAGCAAACTCGCTCCAAACGTTGTTCCAACGGAGCAAAAACCGTAACGATTTTGTCCATTTTCAAATAAATTTTGCTTTCAAACAAAATAGCCGACTCTTTTATAACATACTCATAATCAGTACGTTGCCCACACCATTTCTCAAAATGTTTCAAAACCTCAGGATGCACAATGCCGTTTAATTTTTGCAGGGCTTCGGGATTATTGAAAACTATTTTTGCTAATTTTTTTGTTTCAAGTCTGTTGTTTTCATAAACATTCCCGAAAGTCGAAATTATTTTCGATTTAATATTTTCGTTTGTGTTCATCAACATTTTAGCCTCGCCATCGGAGCAATAAATCGGCACTCCCAAAAGTTCAAAAAAGCGTGCTACGGTAGTTTTTCCGCTTCCAATTCCACCGGTCAAACCAACTATTTTCATATTATTTTGTTTCTACTATGTACTCAACAAATTGAGGCGAAAAATTATAATTATAAATATTTAACGGAAATTTAGACATAACGACCTTTATTTTAGAACCTTGATTGTCAAAAATAGAATAATAGTCGATAGTTGCCTTAAAATCAGAGGGTTTTATGTTTTCGTAATTGCTATATCCGACGTTGCAAACCACTTTTACCGTGTTCGGAAATAAATGAATATTTACCGTATCCGGCACGTTTCGGACTTCGATAGGAATCTGGAACTTAACTTCGGTATATTCCTCTATATCTATCTGTAAATCAACACTATTGGGTGTAATATTAACGTGATTTATGTCGGCAATATTTGCCTTATATGACGTTTTTTCGGTCAATGAATTTAACTCGAAAAATTCCGTTTGGACAAATTCTATTGTGTCCAAAATGGCTAATGGTCCATCAAGTTTTACGACATTCGGAATTTGTAAAATACTGTCTTTCAAGAGGTATTGTTCTTTTGGCAAAATGTTGGCATTTACCACAACCGGCACCATCTTTGACGCAAATGTGGTGAAATGAAAATACAAAGTGTCTGGTTTCAAAAATTCTACTTTCATTTTTCCGTCAAATTGCGTTTCGATATGCTCAATAAAATTCTTTGAAAGTATGTAATATTGCGACGTATCGTGGTCTAACAATTTATGAAAAGTGTTAGTTCCGATGTCAAATTTTATTGGCATAAAATTTCTGCCCAATTGATGTTTTATTATGTCGTATCCCTTAGCCTTGACCAACAAAGTAACCTCGTCGGGCAAGTCGGAAATATTAGCTTTGTTTTTTGGCATATTAACAAAACTAACCGGCAACATTATTTCCGTTTGGTACTGTTTGTTCATTGCGTTCAAAAACCACAAAACGGTTGCAAAAAGAACAAATACCGAAAAATTTATTAAGTTTTTATTAATCTTGAATACCTTGTTTTTCATTAGCTTTCTGACATTTTTCGCAAAGTCCGTAGATGTACAATTCGTGATACACTATCTTGAATTTATTGAGTTCCGTAACATCTTTTTTTATTTCGTGAAGTCGCGGGTCGCAAAATTCTATTATTTTGTTACATTTTGTACAAATCAAATGATCGTGCTGACTACTTTTGTACGCTTTTTCGTACATTGCGGTTTTGTCTTTGAACAAATGCTTTTTTATCAATTTGCAATCGCTCAACAAATCGACCGTATTGTACAGCGTAGCCCTACTGACTCTATATTTCTTCAATTTCATAACCGAATAAAGCTGTTCGATTGAGAAATGTTCTTCCAATTCGTATATCTCATACAGTATTTTAAAACGTTCCGGCGTTTTGCGCAGATTGTTTTTCTTTAAATATTTTGTAAAAATATCTGTTACTTTTGAGTGTATTTCTTTTTCCATAAAAAATTTTTGGTCAAAATTAGAAAAAAAAGATTGATATAATAAATTTAATATACAATATTTTTTTTTGTGATATAATATAACTACTTGAACAAATTTTATTATTTTTTCTAATAAACTTTTTCTAATTTAGCCGTTAATATTTTTTTACATTAACTTATTATTTTTTTACAATAGTGAAAAGGAAATCTTATATATTTATATCAATTTTATTGCTTTTTGCAATTCCAACAAAAGCTCAAAAAAATTTAGACAGTTTATATGATGCTTTGCAAAATCATATAGACAAAACCGGATATGATTCGGTAACATATCGTTTGTCCGAAGATTTATTTCATGCCTCGATAAACATAAATTCGTCAAATGCCTTAGAATTTGGGGCTATCTGTCTGAAATCGGCACGCGAAATTGGCGATTCGGTGCTTATTGCCCACAGCCTTAACTTGCGGGGACTCAGCTTTATACGACAACGAAACTTTTTTATGGCAACCGAAGCATTTTTTGGGGCATACGAAATTTATATAAAATACAACGACCCACAAGCTATTGCATACACATTATTAAATATAGGTAACGCTTATCTCGAACAACGTTTTGACGATATTGGACAAGATAAAATTACCGAAGCAATGAGAATTTATAAGCAAATTGGCGATTCGGTGGGGGTTGCAGATTGTTATGTGGGTATCGGAAAATTTTTGTTGAACAACGAAGAAAAAGATGCCAAAAAGTTTTTTATGCGAGCCAACGAAATCTATATCGCTGAAAATCAGGATTTAAAATTGGCTTCAACCTACAATTTGTTGGCAATAGCCTACAACGAAAATTTTGAAGTTCAAAAATCAATAGATTATTTGACGCAGGCACTGACGATTTTTGAGGAAAAAAATAACATAGAAAAAAAGGCTGAAACGTACTTTATTTTAGGAAATGTTTATTTTTCAAAAGAAAATTTTAGAGACGCTTTGAAGTGTTACAATATCTCGAAAGATATTTTTTCGGAAATAAAATCGGTAGAATTGTGGTCGCAAGTGATGTGCAAAGTTGCTTTGACCAACAATAAATTGCAAAATTACGACGAAGCTAAAATTATTTGTAATAAAATTGTGGGGCTAAAAAATAATAATTTGTACGTAACAAATTTGGTCTATAAAATTTTGGCAGACGCTTACGAAGCCACTAACGAACGCGATAGTTCACTGAAATACAACAAGTTACACGAAGAAGCGCTTGTAAAATATTACGAAGATAAAAACAGCAGAAATTTTTCGGCTTTTCAGATGAATTTGGAAATAGAAAGTATCGAACAAGAAATTAACTACCTGAAAATCAAGAACGAAAAAGAAAGACTTTTGTACAAAGAAAAACAAAATAAACGTAGTTCTATTTTTATTTCGATAATTGCTTTTTTGTGCTTGATGTATCTGATTTTTATGTTTTTCAGAGCAAGAGAACGAAAAAAAGCCAACGAATCGTTGCAACAAACAAATATTTTGTTGAAAAAAGAAATAAATATCAGAAAAAAAGCCGAACTTGTTGCGCACAACCAAGAAACTCGCTACAAATTGTTGTTTCAAAAAACACCTATCGGGATTATTCAATTTGACCAAGACCTTATTATTACTGAGGCTAACGAACGTTTCTTTGAAATTTTTAATCGTACCGAAAAAGATATTCTCAACAAACACATAAACCGTATTTTAGACAGACGAACTGTTGAAAGAATAGGCGAATTGATAAATTCAAAGGAAGGACTTTTGGAAGTAACAACAGAAATTCCGACAAAAAAAGAAGTTATTTTTGTGGCTCTTACGATAAAAAAATATAGCACTTGGGCTAACAAAGGCGAAATTTCAAGCGGAATTATTATTTTGGAAGACTTGACCGAGTACAAAAAAGCTGAACGTTATTACAAAACAAATATCCTCGCTAAACAAAAGGTAATCAAGCAGTTACCCGACGACCTGTTGCTGTTGGATAAAACAAATAATATTATCGAAATTCATTTTCCGGACGCTCCCGAACGCGAAATTGGCGTAACTGAACTTGATGATGTTTTTGGCGAAAAAACAGCGAATATTTTTAAAAGTCATTTGTTGGGCGCCAACAAAAATAAAATAAACAAACAGTTCTTTTTCTCCGACGGACAGAAAAATTATTTGGCAAGAATATATCCTGCCGAAGATACTACACTTATCATTATAAGCCACTTTGAAGCCGAAGCCGAAGATGCCGGAATTATTGTAAAATCGAAAAAAAATATTTCTAAAACTAATCTGAAAGATTATATGCGCGATATGCAACAGGAAATAGAAAATGAGTTACTTCCGGCTTATCAGAACATACAAACAGGCTTGTCCTTTATTATGATAAAAAGTTTTGCCGAAAAAATTATCGAAATTTCGCGTAAATATAATAACAAAAAGTTGAGAGACTACGGCGACGATTTGTTCGAGTACGTTACTTCGTTCAATATCGTTAAAGTTAATAACCAACTGGAAGAATTTCCGTCTGTAATCAGCGAATTTATGGGAATTGAATAGGCGGGTGAAATGGTGAATAGTCGATGTAAAGGGAGATTCAGAAAAAACAAACAGTCCAATAAAAAGCAAATAATATTTGAATCACCCGATTTTACATCGAAAACTACAGAAATATAATTGCTTCGCGATTTGGTAAAACCCCGTAGGCAGAGTTGATTGGGATACCACCCCAAAAAAGGCGTCAGCTCCCAAAACCCAACACCCAATACCAAAATATCATCGGATACCACCCAAAAAAGGCGTCAGCTCCCAAAACCCAACACCTAACACCCAACACCTAAACTACCAGTCTTCCTCTTGTTTTACCACCAATCCGCCGGTTTGCTCAATCCAGATAATGAAAGTTTGACCTTTTCGCAAAACTTTTACAAAACTCGGAGCCGAAACGTACGAACTTCGTATTCCGGCTTGTCGGGCGACTTCTTCGTCGGTCATATAATTCATTATTTCTTTCATATATTCGTTGTATTTGTCAATATTTATTCCGTACAAATCCTCTTCGTTTCTGTTGAAAATAAAAGGAATCCCGCTAGTATCCGCTACGTTCAGCATTATTCCGTCTTCTTGTTTCATTTTTTCGCTAAAAATACAATACGGGATAGCAATATTTTTGGCTTCGCCTGCCTCAATCAGCGAATAATCAAAGTTTATGACGTGTGTCAGAAAATATATTTTTTTACCCGGTAACGACAAAACTTGATTTTGTTTTGCAAAACCTTTTTGGGCATAATCATAAAATGAAATTTTCAATTTCGTAGAATTTCTTTTTGCATCGTAATCCAAAATTTCAATTTTTGCCACTTTATATCTTTGATTCAAATTTTTGACAACCTGCCGCAGTTCTTTTATTTTTTTCTGATTTTGCATATAAGTTTCCACCGTCGAAAAAGTCGTAGAAAGCCCTACAATAGCAAAAAGTAGAAATAACACAACCGCCAAAACCGTTATGTTGGAAATTATTTTTGCAAAAATAGATACCACTTCCTCAATCAGTATCGAAATAAAATCGCGGGGCAAGAGTTTTGTTTGACTGCCGGCAGCTTTGTTCAAAAGCCCTCGCATTCTAAAACGATTCATCAAAAGAATCAGAAAAAAGAAAACAATAAGCAATATTAGCAACGTAAACCCCAATTTTGAGGTAAAAAAGAACAATATAATTTTTGAAATAGGTTTCAAAAACCAATTTAATTTTCCTAATAATTCTAATGATTCGTTCATAAGTATAATTTTTTATTCTTCTATAATTTCAATACCACCTTTGGTTCTGACCACAATTTTGTAAACTTTTCCGGTAATGCCGTTCTCTACAAATTTTGGAGGATTTTGAAGCATATTTCCAAAAATATCTTCGATGCTCTCCAAATCGTTGTTTTTCAGCTTGTCGAACAATGCCTTTATGCCGTCGTTAAATTTCTCCGACGAATTTTTGGAATAAAACACCATCGGAAAATTATTTTTGTCGTAATAATCAAACAACAAAGTTCCGTTTTCGGGCGCTATTTTGTCCGTAAAAATTTTGTACGGAAAAGCAATATAACGCTCGCCCGATTTTATTACATAAAAATCAAACGACACCACGTTTCCGTCCATTTCAAAATGTTCTTTGCGAAATTGTTTTCCGTCCAAATCGTAAAATTTAACCGAAACTTTTATTTTGTCATTTTCTTGCCAAATAATTTTGTAGCGTATCGGGATTTGTGTTTCTTTCAGCGTTACAATCTCTTTTTCCAAGTTTTTTATTTTTTTTTCTTGTTTTTTTGTTCCACGCGAAATAAAATATACTCCAACGCCAAGCGTTAGCAAAATTCCAAAGATTATCAGAATTGTTTTTAATTTCATAATTGTATTTTTTTATGGTTACGCACTTGCGCGCAGACAACCGCGACGACTTTGTGCAGCAAAGCCAAACGACAAAACCGCCACAACCGCCCGGCACTAAGTGCTGTGTTAATTTATTTTACCTTAAATCCGAAAGTCTATATCCGGCAATGCGCGCTTTTCGGTTCCCTACATAGCAACTGCTATGTTTGCGAACCTTTACAGACAAGCATTTAAAACTTTTCATTACAAAAAGACCTACGGATTTAAGGTTTTATTTTTTATACAACAAATTGATAATCAACAATTTACGCACACAAATAAGCACATAAACACCTGATAATCAGCGTCATAACACTCAACCTTCAATTTAACTGAGCGTTTTCAATTATTTTCCACCAATAAACTACCTTATTTCAGCCCCCAATTTGTTTTGATACTGATAAATAAGTTTATCAATAATTTTCTTTATTTGTTTATCAGTCAGAGTTTTATCTTCGCTATGCAACCAAACTGTAATAGCATAAGATTTTTTGCCTTCGGCAATTTTTTCACCTTCGTACAGGTCAAAAATATTGACTTCTTTGACCAATTTTTTATCCACCTGATAGGCAATTTTTTCAATTTCGGAATATTTTACAGATTTATCAATCAACAAAGCCAAATCCCTCTTGACGCGCGGAAATTTAACAATATTAGCAAATTGTTTGGCTTTTGGCAACATTCCTATTACGGCGTTCCATTCTATTTCGGCAAAAAATACCTCTTGCTCGATGCCGTATTTTTTCAATAATTTTCTGCCAATTGCACCAAATTTAACTATCGACTGTTTGCCCAATTTGTACTCCAAACCGTATTTGTACATATCGTTTGAAATCTCAATTTTGTTAAATTTATCAACATCGAAGCCCAAAATTTTCAAAATACTTTCGGCATAAGATTTTATGGTGTAAAAATCGCTAAATTTTTGTTCAGTTTTCCAATTTACCTTGTCTTTCAAGCCGGTAACGGTGAGCGCCAAACGTTGGTGTTGTTGATATTTTTTATCAAAAACATCAGCATTGGTGTTGAAATAGACGCTTCCAAATTCAAAAAATTTCAAGTTCGGATTTTGGTTGTTTACGTTTCGCTGAACCGCGTCCAAAGCTCCGAAAACAAGCGATTGACGCATTGTTTCGAGTTCTTTGCTCAACGGATTTTTGACAGTAACAGCCGACGAATTATCAAAGGCATCTACATCTTCGTATATCTGACCGTTCAACAGCGAAAACGACATTATTTCATAAAAACTATTGGAACTCAAAAATCTTCCGACTACTTGTTTTTTGGCTTCCGAGATATTTTTTTCTTGCACAAAAACAGACGTCTCGATTTTGTCTGACAATGGAATTTTGTTGTAACCGTAAATTCGGATTATTTCCTCAATTATATCGGCTTCGCGTCTGACTTCAAAGCGATAAGTAGGCACTTTTAATTGCAGTTTTTCGTCGTTTTCTTCTACAATTTTTATTTCCAAAACCTCCAAAATTTCTTTGATTTTAGATTTTTCCAACTCAATACCTACGATTTTATTTAATTGAGCAAAACTCAATTCTACGTCAAATTCGGGCATTTCGTTCGGATAAATATCTTTTATTTCCGAAGTTATTTTTGCGCCGGCTATTTCTTTCATCAACAAAGCCGCTCTTTTGAGCGTCCACAAACAGTTGTTAGCATCAACTCCGCGCTCAAATCTGTACGAAGCATCGGTGTTTAACGTGTGGCGTTTCGCAGATTTTCGTATCCACACCGGATTGAAAAATGCACTTTCCAAAAATATTGCTTTTGTTTCGTCTTTTACGCCACTTTCAAATCCTCCAAACACGCCACCAATGCACATTGGCGTATGTTCGGCATCGCAAATCATCAAATCTTTCTCGCTCAATTTTATTTCCTGCTCATCTAAGGTCAAAAACGGCGTATCTTTTGGTGTTGTATCAACAATTATTTTGTTTCCTTTTATTTTTTCAACATCAAAAGCGTGAAGCGGATGCCCAATTTCGTGCAACACATAATTAGTAATATCAACCACATTATTTATAGGTTTACAACCAATTGCTTTTAGTCGATTTTGCATCCATTCGGGCGATTCGCCGACCTCCAAATTACTCAAACTAAGCCCCGAATATCGCGGACAGGCTTCGTAATTTTTTATATCAATATCGATATCTAAGTCTGTGTTATCCACTGTAAACGCCGATATATCAGGCAGTTTCAGCTCCAAATCCTGATTTGTATTTATTTTCAAATAAGCGTACAAATCGCGCGCAACCCCAAAATGCGAAATAGCATCAGGTCTGTTTGGAGTTAGGTCAATTTCAAAGACATAATCGTTGTAAATATCAAAATAATCGGCAGCTTTTGTTCCGATTTGGGCGTTTTCGTCCAGCACCATAATTCCGTCGTGAGCCGTCCCCAAGCCAATTTCATCTTCGGCACAAATCATACCTTCGGAAACCTCACCTCTTATTTTTGCTTTTTTTATTTCAAACGGTTTCTCGTCGTCGTAAAGAGTTGTACCAACAACAGCCACCACAACTTTCTGATTAGCAGCCACATTTGGAGCGCCACAAACAATTGGCAGAATTTTTTCACCCACATCAACAGTGGTAACACTTAGCTTGTCTGCCTGCAAATGTTTTTCGCAAGTCAATACCTTTCCAATTACCAATCCTTCCAATCCGCCTTTTATAGACTCGTATTTTTCTACTTTTGACACTTCTAAACCTATCTCTGTCAATATTTTAGACAATTCTTCGGCAGGCATATCGATATTCAAATAATCTTTTAGCCAATTATATGATATTTTCATTATTCGTTAAATTTTTAATATTTTTTTACAAAAGTATTAAAATTTAGATTTATATGTATCTTTTTTTTCTATTTTTTGTCTGAACTTGTCTGATATTTTTATTTTTCGCTGAAAATGAGAAATTTAGATACTTTTTTTAATAATAAATTGAAAATCGGAGATTATGTAAAAACCAGAGCTTGAAAATTTCTCCAAAATTTGTAATTTGGCGAAAAGAGTTCAAAACTTTATTAAATTAAAAACTAACTGAGAAAATTTTGAGTGTCAAATTATTTTTTTGCGGTTTTATTGTTCTAAATTTGACTACTAAATTGAGTGAATAATGCCCCAAAAAAGGATAGGTTAAAAATCATAAAAAAAAATATAAACAGCTGACTACCAACATATTATAAAGAAGCAATTATAATGTATTTTCTAAAAACCATTCGTATAATTCTTTATTTTTATATGTAATATCCCAAATATCGTGAGCCTTGTCAGGATATATTGTAAATCTCACATTTGCGTTGTGTTTTTCTAGTTCTTCAACGAGAGTTTTTGTGTTTTCAATCTCCACAACGGTATCCTTAGCGCCATGAAAAAACCAAAGCGGAACTGCCGATATTGTTTCGGCAAAAAACTTGGAACCACCGCTACATATAGGAGCTGCGGCAGCAAATAGGCCGGGATAATCTCGAATAAATTTCAACACTCCAAAACCGCCCATACTAAATCCGGTCAAGTACAAACGTTTTTTATCAACCCGATACAGTCTTGATACTTCATTGAGCATGTCGTACAATCCTTGCGAGTACCAAGTTGTACCCGTTTTGCAATGCGGAACCACCACAATAAAAGGAATACTCAACCCTGCTTCAAGTTCTTTTGGCAAACCTTCTTTTTTCAAATCGTCCGAATCGTTGCCACGCTGAGGAGCGCCATGCAAAAAAATTATCAATGGAAATTTCTCTGAGCTTGATTCGTAATTTTCGGGCAGATATGTTAAGTATTTATACAAAATAGTTTTTTTTGCAAATGAAATAAAAAAATATTACTTGAACAAAATTTATAATATTTTATTTTTCAAAAAAAATCAAGTTAATTTTACATAAAGAAATCAATATTATTCAACGTTTCCATAAATAGAAAAAAGCCGTTCGGGGAGAACGGCTTTAATAATTATTAACTCTAAAAAATTAAATTTTACTACTGGTGCAAATGTAAAAACTATTACTGACATACAATAAAGTTTATGACGAAATAACTAAATTTGTTTATAAATGAACATTTTTTAACGATAAACAAACACTCTACCCTTTTTGTTCTTTATTTTTTTTCGCTGATTTACGAGGGAATGCAGAGTAAAAAGCCTTTTTTTTACGAACAATACTTTGTTGGGAGTGAGAATTGCCCGATATTCAGCATTTTGTTGAAACTCGTTCCCTTAATTATCAATACAACACATAAAAGAGATACACGAATAAATTTTTATTTATTTTTCAAAGAGAAAAGGCTATATTTGTAAAAAATAATTAACTAACCGGTCTATGAAAGAAATTTTACATCGATACAATCAAAAAAAATTATGAAATATTTAAAATTTCCTTTTGTTGTTTTTATAAAAAAAAGGAAAAATAAGGTTTCCAAAACGGATAAAAAATTATTGAGAATAATGCAAGAGCAAGAATTTGAATTTCTATCGCACGAAGAAAGTAAAAAATTTTTTATAAAGCAATGATTTCACACTTCTTCTATCGGTTCGTCATTCATAAATGCCTCAAAAGCCCCAATCGGAGCAAAATCAATGTTGATAACTGAATAATCGTTTTTTTTTCGCCACAATCTTACCGAATCTGTTCCTCTTTTTTGCAACCAATCGCGAGTTACTAATTTTCGTTCTTTTAGTCCAAGCACATCAACTAGCAGCCATTGTCCCAAAGTAGCTTGTCCATATTTTTTTCCTGTTTCATCTCGTTCTGTATTGCTTCCCGATTGCAACCCCTTCATATTACTTTGTGTTACCAACGAAGGTATTTTTTTGCCGTTGGGTAGCTGTAAATAAAACCGTACTTCCGGTCTGTTTTTTTTACTTCCTGAGAAATTATTGCGTTTTTCTTCAAATTCAAAAATATTATCAATAAAAAAATCAGGATGTTTCTTATGAAATTCTCTTGGAATAGGAATATATACCTCATTTAGAGGTCTCGGAGTTGAACTATTTTTGTTCTTAGGTGCAGCATTCCAGGCATTTAATCCGGATTTCGTTTTAACCTCTTTGGAGCGATAAGAGTATAAAGGCAAATAAGCCTCTACAATATCGTCCTTCATTTCTTTTGAATTTTTTATGATATTAAAATACGCTTCCAAAAGAAAAGAAAAAGGGTCTTCAATAATTTTTACATCAAATTTTCTGAGCAATAAAGTTCCGTATTTAGATGCATCAAATTTTTGAAATATTTGAGAATCACTAAAAGTATATTTATAATCTTTTCGCCCATCAGACCAGAAAAGCGCAGTTTTTGTTTTTTTTATCTTTTTTAAATTATTAATATCGACCAAAGGATAAGCGCATTCATTTATAGTAAATATGCCTTTATCACGGGTTATATAATGGTAAATGTTATCATTTTCTCGCAAACCTAAACGATTGTAATCGCTAACCATTCTTTCATTTTTTATTTCAGATATTTTGTAAGCCAAATCTTCACTATTGTTTAGATATTCATTAATTTCATTTTGATAGCGTTTGACCTGCATAACTTTCTGAAAAGAGGGATTACTTCCCATCCACGTTTTTAGTCCAATACCAATACGTTTCGTTCCAAATACAGATACAACATCGTGAGGAGTATTACCAATATCGGCAATATCAGAACAAAAAGTTCTTGCAAATATAGTTTCTTGGAACTTAGAATCAAGGTAAGGAATTAAAGCACCTTTTTTCTGACGAAATAAATTGGTCAAAGATCCATAAACCTGTAAAAATTTAATATATTTTTCTCGCTGTTTTTCTGGATATTGTTCCCAAACACTCATAACTTATAATACTTTTATGATTTCGTTACTAATGCGCTCAACTAATGTTGTCGTAACAGAATTTCCGGCTTGCATATAAAGTTTGCTATTGGCTAACGAGGGCAAAATGTATTTATCTGTTGGATAGCCCTGAAATGCAAAACATTCTTTGGGCGTTAATTTCCTAATGCCAAAATTATCTTTTATCAAAGGTACATTGTGGCCTCCGGTTCCCATATTTGCGGTCAAAGTGGGACATACATTACTTTTATTTTCTCTAACATAAATTCTTCGCCATTGATAAACCGTATTATTATTAGTCATTACTTTCTGCAACTCAGGATAATATTTGTGTTCTTTATGGTAATAATATTTATCTTCTTGTTTTCCTTTTTCTAAAATATCGTGAATATTTTTTGTTAAAGGGATTTCGCTTGGGAAAATAAAATCTTTATATCTCTTTACCTGTTTGGGGTCAAAGGCTACAATAAATATACGCTCTCTGTTTTGGGGGATATTAGCATGTGTCATCGAATTTAAGACCTTATAAAATACTTTATATTTTAGTTTTTCTTCTAAAATTTCTGTAATTACTTTAAAAGTCTTACCTTTGTCGTGCGAAACTAAATTTTTCACATTTTCAAGAAAGACAACCTTAGGTCTGTGTTTTTCAATTATTTGCTCTACATCAAAAAATAAAGTTCCTCGCGTGTCTGCAAATCCTTTACGATAGCCCGCAATAGAAAAAGCCTGACAAGGGAAACCGGCACAAAGTATATCAAAATCCTTAGGTATATAATTTTTAACACTTTGTTTTGTTATATCACCAAAAGGAACTTCACCAAAATTGGCTCGATAGGTTTTTTGAGCATCTTGACTCCACTCACTGGTGTAAACACATTTTCCTCCAACATTCTGCATCGCAAGTCTAAATCCTCCAACTCCCGCAAATAAATCTATAAATTTAAAATTGTAATTCTTAGGGGTAGGAAAAGGTACATTTTCAACTTCAAAAAGTAATTGCTCTAACACATTTTTATGTATATTAGAACCTTGCCGACCACAACTCTTGTAACCAACAAATTCTTCAAGAACGCTCGTTGCTACCTCCTTATAATGTTCGGATATTCCATTATGAATATTATGAAGATAATGTGTTAAAATGGCTTTATCCTCCGGTTCTAAAAGCCTTATTTTAAACTTTTTATCATCAAACTCCTCTATACTTATTTTTTCAACGACTTCCATTTTGCAAATATAGAGATTTTTTTTATATCAACAGCTAAAAATTACAGATTATCAATAAAAAATAAATCAACTTTTTTTTCACTCTGCCACAATCCTCAACGGCACCAATGTTTTAATCGCATCTTTTTGTTCTGCCTCTAAATTATCAAAATTTGAATTAAAAAATTCTTGCGAATACTGACTTCTTATTTCGTCGTATGCGGCGAGCAATTCATTTTGAACGGAAACATAAAACTCATACGAAGTTTCGTCTTCGTTTTGAACCGAAATTGTGGCTTTTGAGGATTTTTGTTTGCCAATCAGAGGTAAATCAAGTTCTTTTTGGTCGGCTGTTTGCAAAATAAATTCCTTCACGACGTCCTTCAAATAAGTAATTTCAACCGGCAAATTACCTACAAATATTTTATCGTCCGAAGTTATAACTATGTGCAACACATTGCGTTCATCAAGAGGTGGAGCCGATTGACTATTCGACGTGTTATCCGCAGGTAAGGCACTCATTTTCAACAAATTACAAAAAGAAACAAGTCCCAAAGTTCGATAAAAATCGTTCTCAAAATCCTTAGCTTCCAAAATCTCTAAAATTTCATCAGCAATCAACGTAGCCGATACATTTCCTTTGCTTCTTATCGTATCAAAAATGCTATTTAGTTGGTTTAATTTTGAAGCGGACGCAATCTCCTCTTCCGATAAAACACTCTCAGTCAAGCTATTACAAGACACCGAAGACGGGATATAAAATATTGAATTAATGTCTGAAATCAAATCTGCATTTTGGAAATCGTGCAAATTACCATCTCTAATTTGTTCCAAAACCGAAATATAACTTTTGCCGGTTTTGTCTTTCAGGATTTTATGTTTTATCAAAACATTTTCAATACTATCAACAGAACTTTTTATATCAATATCGTTGTCGGCGTAAAATTTGTAGAAGCAATCAAGAATGGCATTTTCCGTTTTGTAATCATAATCCACCTGTCCGCAACCGATTATAAATAAAAATATTCCGAATAAAATATATGTGTTTGGAAGTTTTTTCTTGAACCGCAAAAAACGCCTATTTTCTTTATTATTTTTTGAAACACAAAGAACGCCAAGCTTTTTCGCCCAAGGCGTTACTTTTGCGTTCTTTGCGGTTAAATTTTCGGTTAAGAAAAAATAAAAATCCATCATTTTTCCATACATTTTATATGATAATTCCACTTCGTTTCGTTGTAACTATCGTTTCCAATTATCCGAATAGTGATGTATTTTTCGGTTGTGTTAAGCATTTTTGATTTTCCTTTATTTTTGACGTAATCGGTATCAAAAATTATATTTTCTTCGCGCGGCACACGCCCTTCGTAAACAATCAACCTGTCGGCATAATCAAACATATCCCAAAAAACTCTGAAGCGTCCGCTTTCGCTAACGATATGCGTTTTGGGGTATCCGCTTCCCTCGCCGGCGGTTTGTTCTTCCTGACAAGGCAGTATTTCGGTACAAGTATCTACAATTTTCAAATCATCGGCAGTGATACTAAACACACCTTTTCCGTCTGTTGTGATGTAGGCAACACCCGAATTGGGCGTAAATTTTATCGAATTGCCATAAATACTTTTTACATTTTTGTAAATATCCCGCAAATAACAATATTTTTGCTTATTACCATCGCAAATTATTCCGGCAATTTCTTCGGCTACAAACCACAATTGGTCATCTCCACCAAAGTCCAGATACTTAATTTTATTGGATATACAGAGCGGTATTTCTTCAAAAAAGACATCATCTTGTTGTTTTTTCCACAAAACTCCGTTGCCGCCAAAATAAAGAACATCATTTTTTTCGGCAATACAATAAACCGGCTCATTTATTTGAGTAATTTTGGTCATTATGGAATTTTTTATGCTGTAAAGCCCCGAATACGTAGCAATCCAAACGGTATTATCCTTGTCGCAATACATATTGTTTATGTCCCGATTATCGAGCAAAAACGTATCCAAAACTATCAAATTTCCGCTGTTATTGACAGTTAGCTTAAAAACTTCTTTTTCAGAAAGCGCCACAAAAATATAATCACCTGCCACACAAGCCTTTTTTAGAAATTTATGATTATCCGATTCGATAAAAAGTTCCTTGTTGGCGTACGGACTGATGATAGAATCGGCCGTTATGTAGTAAAGCGAATTTTTATATTCAAATAAATCAAAATATTCATTTTCAAAAAAAAGACCTATTCTGTCGAAATAATAACTACTGTAATACAGTTCCAGTTTGTTGTCGTCTAAGTAGTAAATACCTTTTTCGGTTGCAAAAAACAATGTGTCGTTTATTGATTTTAAGCTGTTAAACGAAAATTCAAATTCTTTGTTTAGAGTTTTTTGGGCAACCAACGAGTTATTTAATATTAAAATAAAAAATAAAGAAATAATATATCTTGGACTATTTAAGTTGAATAGTTTTTCGGGCAATTTCATTTTCGTTATCATATATTTTTATTACATAATTACCACTTTTTAGTGATTTATTAACATTAAATTCAAAATCCAAAGCTCCTTTTTTCAAATGCTTAGAATCCGAAAAAGAAGTTTTTTCTAATGAATTTCCGGCATAAAACAACTCTGCTCTCAGCACTCTGTCGTCAGAACTGTGGCTTGTGAGTTTGATTTGTATTTTTTCCAACACCTTAGCCTTTTGTATCTGATTTTTTAAGATACCCAGAGGTTTTTCTTTACTATTTTTAAAAACTCCGACAATATTTATCCCAAATCGTCGTATTAACTCATCTTGCTGGTATTTTATAACCTGTTTTAGGGCTACATTTTCATTTTTTAATTTGGTATTTTCTTTCAACAACTTAGATATTGTTTCCTCGTTGGAATTACCGTTGGCTCTCAATTCTGCTATTAAAATATTTCGTTTTTTTATAGTTTCATCTCGTTGTACCAACTCTTTTCGCAACTGGTCAATTATCTTGTACAAACCTTCTTCATCTTGTGCGTTTACATTGTTGAAACATACCAAAAAAAGTGATAAAATTACCGCAAACCTACTAATTTTTAACTTTTTCATACAATTTATCTATTTCTGTTTTTGTTCTTTTCTGTAACTTATTCGATTTTTTTGCTTGTGCAAAAAGCATTTCACAAACCTCTAAATCTACTTTATATTGAATTGTATCATCGCTATCCATACTGCCAACTTGTTTTTTTATGTAAGCCAATTTTTCTTCGTATTCGCCTATCAATGATTTAGTTAGCTTAGTTGTATTTTTGCTGTCTTTCTCAACTACAACTCTTTTTTCCACAACAACTTTTTCCTTAACGGTTACTGTATCTCGTATAAAAACCGTGTCTGCCGGAGCTGTATTGCGAACCGAAGTATCGGGCTGCATAGGAGCATCAAACAAAGTGTTATCAAAATTATAGAAAACTACAAAATCGTCTTTATTTTTATTGCAATACTGCTCTTTTATTACATTTTTAACTTCCGCAACCGAACTGTAAACCGGATAAATTTTGCCGTCCAACATAACATTTTCGGAATTGGTTGTGTTGTAAAAAATAGGATATTTACTATTGTCTTTCACGAGCGCCTCAAAAGCAGCCTTATCGATAGTGCTACCACCGACCAAAAGCTCGTCGTTCAACGAAATTTCTTTGGAGAAAAACTCCATTCGGTCTTTTTGTATGTCTTTTGCCGAATACGTATCCAACAATTTGTCGAATTTGGTTATTTCATCGTCGGTTGGCTGAAAATTTTGCAACGAACTCGGATTATTCACATTTTGGATTTGAGCTACCGGCACAAGCGTTTTGTTACATTGTGTTTCGTAAATGTAGTAAAGCTCATAAATATCAGGAGATATTTTATTTTTACTGATGTCTGCGCAATTGTCCTGCACATTTACAGTAACTACAATTTCTGTTTCTTCGACCTGATTACAGCCCCAAAAAAACAACAAACTTAGGGTTATAATCGAAAATAAATACTTCATAATTATATATTTTTTTATTAATTATTTTAACATTTTTAGTTGGTGTCGCAAACATTCTTTGGCAACCAAAGCTTTTTCGCCGCTTGTAGATTGCCCGTTTGCAATATTTACCACATCGTCATCAAGCAAAATCCCTTTTGAATAAATTTTGTAGAATTTTTCATTTTTATTTAACAAAAAATCATACACAGAAATTTCGGTATTATTATTTTTAAAAATTATTTTTTGCAATTTGTCGCGATATTCAAAATCTTTTTTGAAATAATCTGTATCCGTGATGTCTTCGCGATACGATACAATTGCTTTATTTCGCAACTTGTGTAGTAAATTCAAATCTTGGATATTATTTTTATTAATCAAGTTTTTTTCAATAAAATAAACATCTGCTTGTTCTAATTTTACAGCCGGCAACAATTTGTATGATGCTGTGCTACAATGATTTAGCTTATTTTTGCAAGAAAAAACCGTTTCGCCTCTTTCGATTGGTCTAAATCTTTTAGGATTTATGTTACGCGTAGAATATTGTTTTTTCAATTTACTTCTGACGCTTTTGCCGTTTAGCCAAAAAACCATATGATAAACGTGAACATAAGCCGAAAATAAATACAAAACTCCAAAAGCCACAACAACAGGAACATCGCAACTGAAAATGAAGAAAACAAGCCCTATTTTAGCAATGGTAAACAAATAAATCATAAATTTCGAGAAAAATCCGGGTGTCAGTTGTTTGCGTCTTTTTTCAAGTCGAACTTTATTTTTCTCATCTTTTTCTACCAATATCTCATTTTCTACTTTTTTTAGTTCCGATGAATTTTTGTATCTGGCCAAAGCCAAAATAAAATTTATCAATATCAGACCAAATACCGCTGAAACTGCAATTATTCTGAGATTTGTAAAAGTTATGTACAAAAATCCACTTATTTCAACCAAGAGCGCCAACAGAACCATAAAAAAGTCTTTTTCGTAATTGTAAATACTGAACAATCCGGGCAATTTTATATTGCCACAAACCCGTTCTTGCTTTCTCGTTCCCAAACACTCTCGCTTCAATTCTACATTCGGTTCAAAAATTAGTTGTGTGTCTTTTGTTATTCTCATCTTGATTTTATTTTAAGTGTTAATTTTGATTGAACTCGTCTAAACTTTTTTTCTGAAAAATGGATAAAATTCATACATATTTCGTTACTTTTGGGCCTGCGTACCACCCCAAACCGCAAAAAAAACACCTTAGGTATAAATTTTATCTCATTTTCAGTTAAATTCTAAAAGTTTAAATCATTTTTTGTTAAAAAATTTTCGTAAAAGTATCAAATAAAAGCAATATATTCAAAACTTTTAGTAAATAAAATTTTACATTTTCTCCACAAATTCTTTACTAATGTGAATATATGGATACATTAAAACATCATTTTCGATAAAAGGAACAGATTTTCTGTAATTTTCGAGCAAATCTTCCAATATTGGCGATGTTTTCAGAGGGCGTCTAAACTCAAACGCTTGCGCTGCGTTGAAAAGCTCAACTCCCAGTATTTTTGCAACATTGTCGGTTATTCGCAACAATTTTGTTGCTGCATTTGCGCCCATACTAACGTGGTCTTCTTGTTCGTTGGACGACGGAATAGAATCGACCGAAGCCGGACAACTAAGCTGTTTGTTTTGGCTGACAACCGAAGCTGCTGCATATTGCGGTATCATAAAACCTGAATTTAGTCCGGGTTTTGCAACCAAAAATTCGGGTAGTCCGCGTAATCCCGAAATTAGTCGATAAACGCGTCTTTCGGAAATATTGCCCAATTCCGACAATGCCATTGCCAAATAGTCGTACGCCAACGATAGCGGTTCGCCGTGAAAGTTGCCGCCCGAAACGATAATATCCTTGTCGGCAAAAATTGTTGGATTGTCGGTAACGGAATTTATTTCGGTCAAAACCACCGATTTTACGTACTCAAACGAATCCTTTGCAGCTCCGTGAACTTGCGGGATACAGCGAAACGAATATGGGTCTTGCACGTGTGCTTTCGGACGTTTTATCATTTCGCTTCCGTCCAAATATTTTCTAAAATTTTCGGCTGTTTTTATCTGACCTTTGTGTGGTCTAATGGTGTGTAATTCGGGAATAAACGGTTCCGGACGTCCATCGTAAGCGTCCAACGACAAAGCTCCGATAAGGTCGGCGGCTTTGAACAGTTGTTCGGCTTTCAATATTGCAAAAACTCCGTGCGACGACATAAATTGCGTACCGTTCAAAAGTGCCAAACCTTCTTTTGCTTCAAGCACAATTGGTTGCAAATTGAATTTTGTCAAAATTTCGCTTGCCGGATATTTTTCTCCTTCGTACAAAACTTCGCCTTCGCCCAAAAGCGGCAAAAATAGATGTGCAAGCGGAGCCAAATCGCCCGATGCTCCAAGCGAGCCTTGTTCGTAAACTATTGGAGTTATATTGTTGTTAAAAAAATCGATAATCAGCTGAACAGTAGCCAATTGCACGCCCGAATGCCCCAACGACAAAGCGTGGATTTTCAACAACATCATTATTTTTACTATTTCCGGATTTATTTCAGCGCCGGTTCCGCAAGCGTGTGAAATTATCAAGTTACGTTGAAGTTGTGAAAGTTTATCTTTTGAAATCGAATGTTTGTACAACGAACCAAAACCGGTAGAAATTCCGTAGATAGGCTCTTTTTGGGTTGCCATTTTGTTATCTAAATATTCTTTACATTTCGTAATGCGGGTTTTAGATTCTTCTGAAAGTTCCAATTTCAAATTTTCATTCAAAATTTCTTTGATTTGTTCAAACTCCAAGGTCTCTGGACTAATGTAAAATGTTTTGTTCATAATATTTTTTTTTTGTAAAAAATAATTGTTAAAATTTTTACAAAAATAATGCCTTTTTTAGATAAAAATATTTTAAACAACATAAATAGATTTTTAATAAATTTATATCGGTTATTTTTATTGTAAAAAACATTTTACAACACTATAAAACAAACATTTATAAACTACTGTTATTCAAACAACTAAAAAAAATAACATTACACATAATCTCACTTTTAGAGTAGATAATTTTGTAAAAAAAGATATTTTATTTTTTGTAATAAAAAAATAAATAAATTTAAAGTTTGATTATACAATAGTTCGGTATTTTTTCGTAACAGACTGATAATCAGTCTCTTATCTGTTTGCGAAAATCCTCTATAACTCGCTGATAATCAGAGTTATAGCTTTTAATTTTTAACTTTTAATTTTTAATTTAACGAAGTATTGATTATACTTACTCCAAAAATAATAAAAAATTTGAAAAAAGTATTTATTATTTTTATATATTTTCATAACAAAAAACATATATCCCAACAAATAAATATCAAAAACAACAAAAAAAAAACTACTCCTCTGAAAATAAGTGTGTTACTTATTCATTTTTTTGAAAAAAAAAAGTATATTTGTGCAAACTAAACAACAGCATTGCAGTTACAACAACAGTTCGTCATTTTTTTTATAACAACCTGACAATCAGCATTTTACAAAACCCCAAAGCTCACGTAACCTACTGACAATCAGCGTTATAATCTTCAAAATTAGCGAAATATTGACAATTAGGTATAACTCAAAGAATGAAAAACACGATAAAAATATTACCTATTTTTGTGTTGATATTTTTTCTATTTAGTTCAACAATTTTGAATGCAAAAAATTCAAAAACCGATAGCTTGAATTATCTAATAAAAAATTGCAACAAAAAAGATACAGCCTACGTGGATATGCTGATAAACTACGCCAATATGCACGTTGATACCAATTTGGATACTTTGCTAAAATATGCCCAAAAAGCATATTTAATCTCAAAAGAAATAAATTACACCAAAGGAATTGCGCTAAGTTACAGATATCAAGGTATTTATTATTATTATAATGCCGAATTGGACACAGCTTTATTTTTCTTTAACAAAACTCTTGCTATCTCCAAAGTTATAAATTTTGACGAAAATGCAACCTATTGCTACAATAATATAGCGATAATTTACGACGTAAAAGGCAATTACCCAAAAGCCAAACAATATTACAAAAAAGCAATAGAATATGCACACAAAGTCGGCAATAATGAAGTTATGTCGATATGTTACTACAACCTGCGATATGTTTTGAAAGCCTATAACGAAATTGATTCGATTTTTGAATATTTTATGAGCCAAATAGAAATGTGCAAAAAAACAAAAGATACAGTCGGATTGATTATTTCGTACGAAAATATAGGAATTGTATATATAGACACCGGCGACACTCTGTTGGCCAATAAATTTTACAACAAAGCATTAGATTTGTCAAGCAAAATAGGCTACAAAGATTTTATTACCGATATGTATATGCTCGAAGAAAAATTCCAAGACAAAGAAAAATATTTAGAGGCGCTCGAATATCATAAAAAAGAATTAGAAAACACAAAGAAAAATAATGATAAAGTAGAACTTGCCCAATCTTACAGATTTATAGCCAACACATACGAAAATTTAGACAGCGTTGCACAAGCCATAAAATACTACAAATTGTCGTTAGAAACATCGCACGAATGTCATTTTCCGCGCTCAATCGTAATCGCAAGTATCGAATTGGGAAAATTATATCTTGAAATAGGAGAATTACAAAAATCAAAAAAATATTTTTTAGACATATACAACAATATGAACGACGAAGCATATTTGTATTTTTTTGACGAAATATGCGAAAATTTATCCCTAATTTACGAAAAAGAAAAAAATTATTCCGAAGCATTAAAATATCACAAACTTTACAAAGAATATAGCGATAAAATTTTTCACGAAAAAAGCATAAGAAACATAACCTCAACCGAGTACAAACACGAATACGCAAAAGAAAGAGAATTACTGAAATTAGAACAACAAAAAGAAAAAGAAATAAATCAAGCAAAACTAAAACGACAAGAAACTATCAAAATTTATCTATCTATTTGCATTATTTTTCTGATAATAATCGGATTTGTTATATACAAACTGTATCGACTAAAAGATAAAACCAACTTATTATTATCTCAAAAAAACAACGATATAGCCGACAGAAACGAAGAACTACTCGGACTAAACAAACAAATAATCGACCAAAACAATACTTTGGAAAAACAACATCTAAACATAACCGACAGTATCGATTATGCACGTAAAATCCAATTTGCTGTATTGCCAAACGCCGAATTGATGAAAAAATATTTTACAAATTATTTTGTGTTTTTCAGTCCCAAAGACGTAGTTTCGGGCGACTTTTATTGGTGTAAAAAAATAAATAACCTCTCAATATTGGCTGTTGCCGACTGTACAGGACACGGTGTGCCGGGTGCTTTTATGAGTATGCTGGGAATTAGTTTGCTAAACCAAATTGTTATAGAAAACAATGAACTAGAACCGGGAAAAATTCTAAATATTTTACGCGATAAAATAAAATACACCCTACAACAAAGCGGAAAAACAAAAACTCAAAAAGACGGCATAGACATTTCTCTTACAGTTATTGACAACGAAAGCAAAGCCTTAAAATACTCCGGTGCATTTATACCGTTGTATATCGTCAGAAAAACAGAAAATTTCAATTATCAGTACGAAAAAAACTACAAAATACTCCACCACAACAACAAATATCTGATAGAAATAAAAGCCGACAGACAACCCGTAGGAATTTATCTGGAAGAAAAACCATTTACGACGCACAGCCTAACCCTACAAAAAGATGATATATTATACAGTCTGTCAGACGGATACATCGACCAATACGACGAAAAAAACAATAAAAAATTCTTGGCTAAAAATTTCAAAAAATTATTACTTTCCATAAACGAACAAAGTATGCCAAAGCAAAAAGAAATTATAAGAGATAAATTTGTAAATTGGAAAAAATTGACAGAACAAACAGACGATGTTTTAGTGGTAGGAATAAAAATATAAAATCGTTAAATAACACATATCCGTCGTATGGCAATTCCGTGGAATTGCTTTTTTTGTATT
>PDWI01001861.1_pt1 | contig 32828 bp, 32 predicted proteins | sample 1430891 | NCBI WGS metagenome assembly PDWI01 (sample SAMN01162508, study PRJNA174530) | Oral metagenome, whole genome shotgun sequencing project. | biome: Marine environment; feature: Marine mammal; material: Swab sample of the gingival sulcus; isolation source: swab sample of gingival sulcus... | reverse complement strand
ATATAATCACAGAGATTAATCTTGGCTACAACCATATCCAAAGCATGATATCCTGTATCTAGCTTTTCTGTCACATTTAAAGCCAAATTTATCTTGGCAGGTGACTCTAACTTTATTGTTTTCATTAATTCTCCACACCATGCCTAGACTTCTTAACTGTCAACATCAATCTCGGCAATTAATTTATAAATATCATTTCTTGTTAACTCATTAGTCAATTTTGCCAAATCCTTAGCCAAAACACTTTTTTTCTCGCCTTGACTTAGTCTATTTTGGGCAAGCTTTTCAATTTCAGCACGGCTCATCATCGTGCTAACTTCTTTTGCACCGTCTACCACAACTACAAATTCGCCTTTGGGATTGACGATTTCAGAATGTTCAACAATTTGAACTAGCGTACTATGTAGATAACTCTCATAGAGTTTGCTTATCTCCCTAAGCACCGACACTTTTCTATCACCAAATACTTCTAATAAATCTTCTAAAAACGGTTTGACCCTATGCGGCGCTTCATAAAAAACTATCGGCACTTTTAATGTCGACAATTCGCTAAGCTTGTCCTTTCTACCTTTAATTTGTAAAAAACCCGCAAAATAAAACTCACTAGAACTAAACATTGATGCCGAATAAGCTGTCGTAAGTGCTGATGCACCAGCAAGCACCGTGTACTTGATACCATTTTCTATCGCCATATTGACTAATTCTTTACCAGGGTCAGAAATACCTGGCATACCCGCATCGCTTATATAGGCTACTGTTTTACCCGAATTAAGTAAATTTAGGATATGAGCTGATGATGTTTTTTCATTGTGCTTGTGGTGTTTGATAAGACTTTTCTTGATTTGAAACTTACTAAGCAAACTACCACTTACCCTAGTATCTTCACAGGCTACATAATCAACACTTTCTAAAACTTCAATGGACCTAGCTGTCATATCGCCTAGATTACCAATTGGTGTTGGTACTAAATACAAACTCATTGTCTTCTCTTTTCTTCCCTATCTATATTATTTTTACTATAAATATCAAGTATTTCATCACTATAACTACGGTCTTTGTTATAGACACATAGAGGTTTTACGATTGTAAGTTCACTGCCCGCACCTTTGATAAACTTGATAAGCACAAGGTTAGGTGCACTATCGGCATCAGGACTAACAAAACGAATTTTTTTGGGTTCAAGGGCGTGCTTTCTAGCTAGTTCAAACACATCAACTATCCGATTTGCCCGATGTACCATATAAAGCGAGCCTTTATTTTTGAGCACCTTTTTAGTAGCCACAAAAACATCTTCCAAATTGCACAATATCTCGTGCCTTGAATTCATTTTAACTGAGTTATCACTTACTACCCCCGCCCTACCTTTAAAATAAGGTGGATTAACACTAACAACATCAAATTTGTTATAGTAATCTTGTGGTAACTCCTTTAAATCAATACAGTTAATCGTGATTTTATCTTGTAAATCATTTAGCTCTATACTACGATTTGCCATCTCAGCCACTTGCTCTTGTATCTCGACACCGATGATTTTGCCAAAATTAGCTTTTTTGGAAAGCAGTATCGGGATAATGGCATTACCAGTGCACAAATCAAGCAGTTTACCATTTGGACAATCTTCAACAATATCACTTAATAGCACCGCATCAACGCCAAATGAGAACCAATCTTTGTTTTGAATGATTTTAAGACCCGAAAGCTCCAAATCATCAACTCGCTCGTTCTCTTTTACCAAATTAGTCTTCATTATCACCCTCGTATATGGCTTTGGCTACGAGATGTTCATCACGATTCTCATCGTATTTTTCTTTCTTTTTGAGTGGGCATTTACAGGTTTTGGCAGGTTTAATTTCCGAGTTTTTAAATTTCAAAATATCTTCCGCTAAATCATATCGATTTTCTTCCTTGTTAAAACCATTTATCACTTTAACCCGTACTTCTTCCTTGATAATATTGACACCGATTACCAAAGCTGTGCCTTCGGCAGTTTCAACTTTATCGCCCACGATTGGCAGAGTTTTGCTCAATTCAAGATAAGTATCTTCTTCATATTTCAAGCAACACATCAATCGACCACAAATTCCCGAAATCTTGGTTGGATTGAGCGAGATGTTTTGGTCTTTTGCCATTTTAATTGAAACAGGCACAAAATCACCCATCCAACTAGAACAGCATATCTTATAACCACACTTTCCAATACCGCTTAGCACTTTTGCCGAATCTCTTACACCGACTTGGCGAAGTTCAATCCGTGTCCTAAACCTGCTAGCCAACTCTTTGACCAATTCTCTAAAATCGACCCTATTTTCAGCTGTAAAATAAAAGATAAGTTTATTTCTATCAAAAGTGTAGTCACACTCTAGTAATTTCATATCTAACTGATGCTTCTTAATTATCATCTCACACTCATATAACGCTTCCTCAGCAAGTATCTCATTTGAGCGTTGCTTTCTCAAATCATCTGGTGTTGCTATCGAACATATCGGCTTTAATGGCTCTAAAAGTTCCGATTCGTCAATTTCCTTATCTACATAAACAATGCTGCCAAGTTCTAAGCCCCTTACGCTCTCTACAAGCACCTTATCACCTTTTTTAAGATATATATTATTTCCGTCATAATAATGAACACTGCCTGTCGGCTTAAATTTAACTCCTACTACCTTAATCATCGATTTTCTCCTTAATTTTATGAATTAAATAATTAATCACAAAGGTGAAATTTTGGTTTCTGCTTAGCCTTTCTTTTGCATATATAATTTCGTCAATTATTGCTATAAGTTTAGTCGTGCCGATTCGCTTAGCGATATCAATATCCATACTATTACCGCTATTTACAGACTGCCCGCTTGAAATTTTTATTAATTTTAGCACATAGCTTTCAAACAATGGCATAAAATTTTTATCTTCTTTTTTTTCCGCCACAAATGACGCTAGCAAAGAGTACGCCCTGCGATTGTCATCTTTTAATAACGCATCAAACAAACTTGTAAACTCGGATACATTTTCCTGAGTTTCGACAAGTTCTAAAAATCTAGCAATACTCCCCAGTGAATTAGTAATCAGCTCATCATCATACTGATAATCATTTAACTTGGCGTAATTCGCAATATCTTCTGCCGTAAGTGGACTAAAAGACATACGAATAAGTCTACTTTTTACCGTATCAAGTAAACTATCAAAATTATCGCTGATTAGAAAAAATATCACATCACTAAGCGGTTCTTCAATTGTTTTAAGTAGTTTATTTTGCAAAATTAAATTCATCTTGTCAGCATCATCAATCTGCACTACCTTATAGCCTGCCATAACAGGTCGCATGCTCAAAAACTCTTTTATCTTTTGACTATTTTCTGATAAAATTTTACCGTTTTCCGCTGCTATATAAAGATAATCAGGATGATTATTTTTATCAAAAAAATTCGCTGACTGCTCATCTTGACATAATATCTGTTTTGCTATATTTCTAGCTAGCGTTGATTTACCAATACCCTTAATTCCATCAAATGCGTAAGCATGTGACAAAGTCAGCTCACTAACTGCTTTCTCAAAATACTTAACAACATTTTTATGCCCCACATAATTATTCATATATCAACCTACCCACGCATACACTTGAACAACTTTACAACAAGTGACAACATCAAAATTCCTAAAACTACCAGTAGAAAAATTCCTATGATTGCTCTTATCCCCACCTTACATCTCCTTTATAAAAAAAGTTGACACAAAAAGCAAAGCTACCGACAAAACTACAAAAACATCTGCCACATTAAAAATTGCAAAGTTTATAATTCTAAAATCAATAAAGTCTACCACGCTACCAAACCTTAGTCTATCCACTAAGTTACCTATCCCGCCACCAACAAGCATTGCAAGTGACAGTTTGACAACCCAATGTGAATTTTCGGTGTGCGTCAGTTTTACTAAATAAACAAAAATTCCAGCCATAGCCAGTGATGTAAATAACACTAAAAAAGACTGCTTGCCTTTTAATATGCTAAAAGCTGCTCCAGAATTTTCCGTATAAGTCAAATGTAACACCCCATCTAGCAAAGGTTTTGTACCTTGTCCCTTGAGATAAACGATAGCCAAATATTTAGTAATCTGGTCCAAAGCTATAAAACCAACTATTAGGCAAATATATAAAAACATTTAATCTTCCTTTCAACATTAATTTCTAACTTATTGTAATGGTGATACTATCTTACCAAAAGCTTCAAAAATCCTATGATAAAACGGTCTATCTTTTAACTCTTGTAAAGTAATTCTCTCCGCTTTTGCCAAATCTTCCACATAAATTTTTTCCATTGTTCTTGCCATATCTTCATCATAGATAAAGGCATTTATTTCAAAATTGAGTTCCATTGACCTATAATCAAGGTTGGTTGAACCAATCGTTGTAATCGCTGAATCAATCACGATAGTCTTAGAATGAATAAACCCCTTAGTGTATTGATAAACCTTAACACCCGATTCGACAAGTGGTTTTAAATTGCTACGAGTTGCCCAAAACGCAAAAAAATGATCAGGTTTGGCAGGAATGATAATCTCAACATTTACTCCTGACAAAGCTGCTGTTTTCAAAGCGTCCATAATGCTTTTATCCGGTATTAAGTAGGGCGTAGTTATCCTAATATTATCATGTGCTGATGATATTAATGATAAAAATGCCTGCATAATTGATTCCCACTTCGTATCAGGACCACAAATCGCTATTTGCATTGGCTGGTAATAATTAACTGGACTTGTCCTAATATACTTATCTTCTGACAAAAACTCTCCTGTCGCAAACGCCCAATCCATCATAAAACATCTTTGACAAGCCGCTACTGCGTCGCCCTCAATCCTCATATGCGTATCACGCCAACTTTCAAAACGTGGATTGATACCACGATATTCATCACCGATATTCATACCACCGATATAAGCAATACTACCATCAACCACAACTATCTTGCGGTGATTACGATAGTTTAATTCCCTACCAAATGTTGGGAAAAGCACAGGCAAAAACGGTTCAAATTTAATACCATACTTCTTCATCTTTTGGATATATTTATTTTTCAACCGAAATGAACCAACCGCATCATACAGCACTCTAACTTCCACACCTTGCTGGGCTTTACTAATAAGTGCATTTTTTAACGCCACCCCTGTTTTATCATCCTTGATAATAAAATATTCCAAATTAATATGGTGCTTGGCATTTCTTATATCTTTAATCAAACTTTGAAATTGCTTTTCACCGCAAGTAAAAACTTTAGTTTTATTGTTTTTAAAAATAAGTGATTCCGAATTTTTTAATAACAATTTCGCTAATTTTTTATGGCTAATTATTATTGGATTTTTTTCAATTTCTCTTTCAATATATTTTTGCTGTTCTTTGACATTGGTCTTAAATTTTTCAGTACGGAATTTAGCTTTTAATTTAGCTATCCTTTCTCTATTAAATGACCTACCAAACATTAGATACATCAAAAATCCCCAAATCGGAAATTCAATAAAAACTATCAGCCAAGAAATTGTCGACGAAGGGTTTTTGTTTTTTAAAAAAATCCCCACGCCAATTGTAAAAAGATAAACTGAAAAAATCACCTTAATAAGTAACTTAAATGACCTGTAATCTTTTTCCGAAATTCTTAACATGCCAAAATAATTGAGCGTCCACCAACTAATTATACCCAATGATATAAACATTGCCGCACGTAAAAAACTTCTGAAACTTACTCTCATAATTTTTTAGCCCTTAAATATTTAATTTTCAGTCCACTGGCAACATATTTTTTTTCATATTCTGTGGTAATGATATCCGTCTTTTCACTATGTAGATCAAGCGATTGTTCCAAAATATCAAAACCAGATTCTTTCATTTCTTCGACTGTAAATTCATACATAGCATCATGGTCAGTTTTAAACTCAATCTCGCCACCATTCACAAGTATGGTTTTGTACTTACTTAAAAAATCACGGTAAGTCAGTCTTCGCTTGTAATGTCTTGCTTTCGGCCATGGGTCGGAAAAATTTAAGTAAATCTTATCGACCATGCCTTTAGCAAACCATTCATCAATTGTTTCAATCCGTCCTCTAATAAATTTTATATTGCTTATACCAAGTACCTCAACTTTTCTAATCGCTTTGAGCAAAAGTTCTTCCTTATACTCAACTGCTATATACTTAATTTCAGGATTTTTCTCAGCATGCGATATCGAAAAACCGCAGCAACCAGCACCTAGTTCTAACATTAATTTTTTATCTGCTTTAAAATCGACTATTTTATTTTTAAAGTTTTCATCATCTAGTTCTATTATATAATCGACGTACCCTTTGTAAGCGTCAAGTGCGCCTTTTATTTTTCTTCTTCTCACAGTATCTCCATTTTTTATCTATATGCGTTGTCTGTATAACTACTTTTCGAGTTCCACATCATGTACTCATCAACACCATTGTCTTTGAGAGCCTTGATTTCAGCTTTAATTTCTTTCACACCGTATTCAATATGCCCCGCCAAATACCTCGCTGTAAAATCCTGTATCCATGGTCTTAGTTTAGCAGGTGTTTCAATATTTTTGTTTCGGTCGATTGCATCTTTGATAGCCGCCGCTACACACTTATATGGCTGTGCATCAGGCACTTTCAACGAATAGTTGCCTCGAGAATAGTGCGACGGATATATCATTGGTGCTGTATAGTCTACGACGTTTGCCATCGCTTCCCAATGTTGACCAATATTTTGGTCATCACCCGCTGTTGTCATCCAACCAAAGATATCCGCTGTTACATAGACATGTTTTTTACTCAATCTCTGATGTGCAGTTTTCAAAAAGCCTTGAATTGCTTGCACTTTAGATTCGTTCAGTTTATTTTTAAAATCAATATTTTTGTCTTCCTTTTTAGTTGTTGCAGGAAATCTGACATAGTCAAATTGCACTTCGTTAAAGCCAACCTTTGCCGCTTCTTCACCCATGCTAATATCATACTCCCAAATCTCCCTATCATAAGCCGATGCCCACGTTAAATTTTCCTTTTTAAATAACTTACCACTATCTTTATATGTCAACGCTCTTTCAATATGCTTATTAGCATAAGACGGGTCTTTGAAAGCAACTACCCTAGCAATAACATAGATGCCATTGTCTTTCAATTTTTTGACAAACGCCTTTGGGTCTTTGATAGGAGCACTTTCATTTAATTTAGGCATATACTTAGCACCAGTTTCTGTTTTGAATAACAAAGTACCAGAATCACCTTTGACATCAATAACAAAAGCGTTTATATCAGAAGTCTTAGCAAGTTCGATATACTTATCAAGCCTTGCACTATTTAGCACCGCCGCTCTTTCTAAGTAAATTCCCCTAACCTTCACAGGCGGGTTGTCTTTATAAGTCGTTTTTTTATACGCTTTGTAATCAACATTTTCGTACGCATGGTCAATAAATATCGAAAGGTCATCATGTACTTCACTCATTTTGATAAAACCTGTCTTTTTCTTTTTATCAATTGATGCTACACGATAGCCCGCAATTACTCGCTCTTTCTTATCTCTGACACGCAATTTTTCAAGCATTTTCAATTTTTTCTTCTTGCGTTCTAGTTTAGGACCTAGTTCATTTAACTGGTTTTTTACTTTCAAATAATCAAATAAGCTTTTTTTCTCCAAAGATTGCATTTTCGCCTTCAGATTATCATACTTAACAGTTAACTCCTCAACTTCTTTGCTAGTCATAAATTCTGAAGTTTTAACGCCGCCTTTATTTTTATTGAAAATTATTATGTCACGCTCTTCAAATACAGGGTTGGATATAACTATTTCCGTCTTTTCGGGAATCTTTTCCGCATTCTTCCTATCAAGTTTACTATCAAGATACAGCAAGGTATTTCTTGCGCCATAATATGTCTTTTTATCAAGTTCTTTTTGATATTCTAACCGTTTCTGCTCCTCATCGTTAGCAACTTTATTTTTTTTCTTTTCAACGACAATTTTCATTTTTTGGGCAACTGTAAGTGGCTTTTTACCCGATTTTGAACCTTTACAAGATGCAAAACCAACAGCTACTACCAAAACCATAACTATACTCAGTATTTTCTTTTTCATTTGCTCTCCTTAAAACATTTTAGTTTAAAAGTGCTCTAGCCCTTTATTTTAGATAGTTCCAGTAATCATTATAAAAGTTTTAAATTTTTTTTTATTTTTTTACAATAAACCATTTATTTATTTGCAATATTATTATATTATATACGGTGTGGGCTACTCAATATATGATACCACATCACATAAAAAATATCTATTATTTTTTAGGGTAATTACTAACCCTAACTAAACACAGCATTTTGCTATATTATGGAGGATAAAATGTTATCAAAAAGAGCACTTGGCATTACGCCATCAATGACACTTGGTATAAGCACCAAAGTAAAAACTATGAAAGCAAGTGGACAAGATGTACTAAACCTTAGTATAGGCGAACCTGATTTCCTTACACCAGAAAAAATCAAACAAGAAGGTATCAGAGCAATCGAGCAAAACAAAACAAAATACGATGCCGCACAAGGAAATCTTGAATTCAGAAAAGAAATCGCTAACAAATTCAAAAGAGATTTCAATCTTGACTACAAACCAGAAGACATCGTTGTTTCATCAGGTGCAAAATACAGTATCACAAACACTGTACTTGCAATCACAGATGCTGGCGATAACGTAATCGTGCCTGCACCTTACTGGGTAAGCTATCCGGAAACACTTAAAATTTGTGGTGTTGAGCCAAGAATCGTTGACACAAAATTTGAAAACGGATTCAAACTGAAAAAAGACGAACTGTTATCTGCAATTGACAGCAAGACTAAAGCTGTAATCATCACTAACCCATCGAACCCAACTGGTTCAGTTTACACAAGAGATGAGCTTATGGAGATTGCTGAAGTTTGTCTTGAGAAGAACATCATGATTATCGCTGACGAAATCTACGAAAAAATCGTATATGATGCAGATTTTACATCAATTGGACAACTTTCAGAAGAAATCAAAAACATCAGTGTTATCATTGGTGGTATGAGTAAATCAGTATCAATGACTGGCTGGAGAATCGGTTACACAGCATCAAATACTGAAATCGCAAACGCTATGAAAAGCTTGCAAAGTCACTTAGTGTCACACCCATCTACTATCTCGCAAGCTGCCTCAATCGTTGGAGTAAGAGATGCCGATGAAGAAATCAAGGAAATGGTTGCAACTTACAAAGCGAGACGTGATAAAGCTAGCGAAATGCTAGAAAAAATTAGCGACCTTAAAATCGTAAAACCAAGCGGAGCATTCTACATATTTATCAACATATCAGCGCTAAGACCTTATATCAAAGCTGACAGCCTTTCTTTAGAATTTGCTGACAGATTGTTAGAAGAAAAGAAATTAGCTGTAATCCCTGGTATCGCCTTTGGTAACGATGACTTTATCAGAATTTCGTACGCTGCTGATATCGACACAATCACGCAAGGTATCAACAGACTAGAAGAATTTATTAGCGAAATAAAAGCATAAGATATAAACTACTAAACTAGGTGGGCAACTGCCTAGTTTTTTAATTTAAAATTAGCATAAGTTTATTGTGTCCAATTTTTAAATTTTGTTAATTTCAATTATTTTTTTGTTAATTTTTTATCCTTGAAAAATAGAAATTAAAATGTTAATATTAACGCGTCGACTTACAACGTTTCAATATATTGAACAAAGCTAAATTTTACAAACTAAGGAGAACACAATGAAAAACTTAAACAAAAAGATATTAAGCCTTGTGCTTGCGCTGTCGCTAATCATCAGTAGCAATACCTTCATTTTTGCTGAAAGTATTTATGATGTTGCAACACCTAGCAACGAAGTTACAACAACTACTAGCGCTACAGAGTGCAACATACCTTACAACAATACAAACTTGGCAGGGAAAACAATAGACCACGATAATTTGGAGAGTGTACACGATGTTATCGATATAGCAATGTATGGGGCTACAGTAGCTGATTTTTGTAATGATCTATCTTTTGCAAACGGTGCATGGCTTGCGTATGACACAGTAGCACTTTTACCAATTATACCGAGTAGTGGCACTATAAGACATGGTGGAAAAATTCTAGTTAAAGCAAAAGAAGTAGGTAAAGCATTTAGAAGAGCTGGTAGAAGACTAAAAAATAAAATTAAATCACATATAAGAGTTGATAAATATATAACCAATATTATGAATAAACTTAGAGGAAAAACACCTAGAATTGACAGTCATCACATTAGAAAATATCATAGAAATAGAGAAATGGCATTCCTCAGAAATAAATCACAATTCTATGGCGGATTTGACATCGAAGGAGAAATAATTAAAGCAATCCATGATAACGGTTCAACCGTTATAAGAAATCCTAAAAATAGATTTGGGAAACCTAGAGATGGTATTGTTATAATAAAACAATATAAATACCCAGTTGGCTACAGGCCTAGTACAGGAGAAAAACTATATGATTTAAGATTTGCTGTATTACCAGAAAAAAACAACTCTGAAGAGTTTTTTATCAGAACTGCATTCCCAGATGACTTCTTCAAATAAATTTATTAACTAAACTTTTCTTTCACCCAAACCTATTTTATAAGGTTTGGGTGAAAGCTATTACATAATAACATTCTAAAGAATAGGAGTAAATTATGAGATTTTACTATGGTAGCGACCTAAAAGAAATTGAGAAAAATAAAAAACTAAAACCTGAATTGGAATTTGACATATATTGGTTTCGTTATATAGGTTCCCAAAATAAACTAGGTAAAAGCTACAAAATTATACGTATGTTATATTGGATTGAACCAATTATTTTTGATGAGTACGATCTAAACTTACTAATAGACATGTTCCAAAAAATTATTCAATATAACTTGGTAGAAAAAATGACAAATTCTTATTGTAAGTGGCGCGAAGATCCCACTATATATGAAAAAGCTTTTAAGGAAGCAAATGACTTCGCTACGAAAGTTTCTAAAATGTGCGAACACGCTCTTGATAATAATCTAGAAATTATAATGATGCCTGACTACAATTTTGATTAAAGGAGACATACAATGCTTAACCTATATGAAAATATCGGCTTTGCTATATATATAAGTGAAGAAGACTTGAAAAAAAATTTTGTATCACGTGATATTTGTATACTTTACACTGATTTTCTTGACTTACTTTGGAAAAACAAAGAACTTTTCGGTAGAAATCAAAAGATTTTGAGATTACTTGACCCTTACGGCGAGGATTTACTTGACGACTACGATATGACTTTAATGAAAAATCTCTGTCAAACAATTTTACAAGATGATGTCTTAAAACACCTTACAAATGATTACATGAGTATTGAAGATGATAATAGTAGTGTAACACCCGAAGATGTAAGCGATCACTTAACAACATTTGCTAGCAAAATGATAAAAGCATGTGACTATGCACTAGAAAACAATTACCAAATACAAGCTGCGGGCGATTAATAAGATAAGCCGCTGCGTTAGGAAACATTCCTAGTGTGACAGCTTATTTTTATAATATTTTTACAAAATTTCGTTGTTAATGTTTATTAATTACATGCACCTACAATACGTCTGTTTTTTGTTACTTGAAAATAAAACGTATCAATGGTAAAATTCACTTGTTATGGACATTTTATAGCAAACACGCTGTAAATACAAACTACAAATAGGAGTAAACTATGAGATTTTACTATGGTAGCGACCTAAAAGAAATTGAACAAAATAAAAAACTAAAACCTGAATTAGAATTTGACATCTATTGGTTTATTTATATTGGTCGCCGTGATAAATTTGGAACAAGCAATAAAATTTTGCGTTTGCTAGACTGGATAGGACCAATTATTTTTGATGAATACGATATAAACTTATTAATAAATATGTGTCAAATAATACTTCAAGATAACATAACAGAAAATATGGCTAACTCTTATTGTGACAGGCACGAAGACCCCACTCTATATGAAAAAGCTTTTAAGGAAGCAAATCTCTTTGCTACAAAAGTTACTAAAATGTGTGAACACGCCCTTGATAATAATTTAGAAATTATAATGATGCCAGACTATGAACTGTGATAAAGGAGAATTAATATGCTTGATTTAAATCAGAATATCGCTTTTTCTGTCTATGTAAATGAAGAAGACTTGAAAAATAATATGGAAGAACGTTTTATTTGCATACTTTACACCGAAATACTACTTTTACTTTGGAACAACTGTGAAATTTTTGGCAGAACACAGAAAATTTTGAGAATGCTTGACCCTTACGGTGATGATTTACTTGATGACTACGATATTAAAATGATGAAAAAAGTGTGTCAAACAATTTTACAAGAAGATGTCTTAAAGCATCTTACAGATGATTATATGCGTTTTGAAGTAAAAAATAAAGATGTTACACCCGAAGATGTAAGCGAGTATTTAGTAAAATTTGCCAACGAAATGATAAAAGGCTGTGACTATGCACTAGAAAATAATTACCAAATTCAAGCTATGGGCGATTAATAAGATAAGCTGTTGCGTTAGGAAACATCCCTAGTGTGACAGCTTATTTTTATAATATTTTTACATAATTTCATTGTTAATGTTTATTAATTACACATACCTGCAAAACGTATGTTTTTTATTACTTGAAAATAATACGCATCAATGATAAAATTCACTTATTGATAAATAATTTATAACAATCAAGTTATAAACACAAACTAAAGAATAGGAGTAAATTATGAGATTTTACTACGGTAGCGACATCAGTAAAGTAGAACAAGACAAAAAATTAAAACCCGAGTTAAAATATGACATCTATTGGTTTGATTATCTTGAAGGCTATCAAGAAGAATTTGGTACAAGCTATAAAATCATACAAATGCTAGATTTACTAGAACCAATTATTTTTGATGACTATGACATGAACTTACTTATAAACATCTGCCAAAAAATCATACAAGATAACTTAGCTGAAGAAATGGCAGAAGCTTATTGTGAGTGGCACGAAAAACCGAGCCTATATAAAAAAGCCTTTAGGGAAGCAACTGACTTCGCCATAAACGTCGCTAAAATGTGTAAACACGCCCTTGATAATAACTTAGAAATTATAATGATACTTGACTATCCAAACTAAAGGAGAATTAATATGCTTGATTTATATGAGAATATAGCTTTTTCTGTCTATGTAAACAAAGAAGACTTAGAAAAAAATTTCGAAGAACGTTTTATTTGTATACTTTACTCCGATATGCTTGGTTTACTTTTTCATAACAAAGACCGTTTTGGCAGAAACCATAAAGTTTTAAGATTGCTTGACCCATACGGCGATATTTTGCTAGACGACTACGACATGAATTTGATGAAAAAGATTTGCCAAACAATTTTACAAGAAGATGTCTTAAAACAACTTGTATTTGATTTTATGCGTGTTGAATATGATGATAGTAGGGTAACACCCGAAGATGTAAGTGAGCACTTAACAACATTTGCCAGCAAAATGATAAAAGCCTGTGACTACGCTTTAGAAAACAATTACAAGATAATAGCTGAGGGCGATTAATAAGATAAGCTGCTGCGTTAGGAAACATTCCTAGTGTGACAGCTTATTTTTATAATATTTTTACAAAATTTCGTTGTTAATGTTTATTAATTACATGTGCCTACAAAACGTCTGTTTTTGTTACTTGAAAATAATACGCATCAATGATAAAATGCACTTGTTGATGAAAATTTATAACAATCAAGTTATAAACACAAACTAAAAACAGGAGTACACTATGAGATTTTACTATGGTAGCGACCTAAAAGAGATTGAACAAAACGAAAAATTAAAACCTGAATTAGAATATGAAGTTTTTTGGTTTCGTGAACTTCATGGCTGTAAGGAAGACTTTGGAAAAAGCTATAAAATTATACAAATGCTAGATATACCCGAGCCAATTATTTTTGATGATTATGATATAAACTTACTAATAGACATCTGCCAAAAAATCATGCAAGATAACATAGCTGAAGAAATGGTAGAATCTTATTGTGAGTGGCACGAAAAACCGAACCTATATAAAAAAGCCTTCAATGAAGTAACTGACCTCACCATAAACGTTACTAAAATGTGCAAACACGCACTGGATAATAATTTAGAAATTATATTGATGCCAGACTTCGACAATGATTAAGGAGATCTACTATGCTTGATGATTTAATTGAAAACATTGCTTTTTCTATCTATATAAACGAAGAAGATTTAAAAAAAAATTACGAAGAACGTTTTATTTGTATACTTTACTCCGAAGTTCTCGATTTCCTTTGGGATAACCGCGAATTTTTTGGCAGATCACAGAAAATATTACGATTGCTTGACCTATATGGTGAAGTTTTACTAGATGACCACGATATGAATATAATGAAAAAATTTTGTCAAATAATTTTACAAGAAGATGTCTTAAAGCAACTTACAGATAACTATATGCGTTTTGAAGTAAGCGATGACGAAGTTACACCTGAAGATATAAAAGAGCACTTAACAACATTTGCCAGCAAAATGATAACAGCCTGTGATTATGCACTAGAAAACAATTACGAGATACAAGCTATGGGCGACTAATAAAACAAGCAATGCAAGATATAACCCACATTAAAATTTCCAAATACACGATATTGTTTGACTTGTAGTTTTTAACCTTATTTAAGAGAAAGGAAAATTTCATGAAAAATAAAAATATATTTATACTAGCGACTATTTTATTATCGTGTATAGCTATCTATACATACTATGCAAGTTGCCATAAACCAAAAGCAATCATAACAAAAGCAACAGTATCAGATAATGTTATTGTACCTGAAGATATGGATAATACTTGTGCAGTTTATTCTGACCCTTCAAAAAATATAAAAGAAATGAAACAAACTACTAGTTACATTATCTACGGAAAGGTTAAAAAGGTTACTGAAAGTTCGTCCGTTGCTGTTAAGACTACCGTTGACATCCTTGAAACCTATAAAGGCAACCTAGATAGTAAGACAATTGAAATAAAACAAATTGGTAAAGTTGGTGAGGCTGAAGTTCTAGAAGAGGGAAAATCGTATATACTATTCTTGAATGAAAACGGCGACGACGAAGCAACTTTCTTTATTAGAGCTGGCATTGAGGGAGTATTTGAAGTTGATTTAGAAAATAAAAAAATATTTCCAATTTTTGAAAAATGGAACGATGAATTAGCAACGACTTTCAACACTAAACAACAAAGCAATAAAGTAAGAATTGATTTTGATAAATTTATCAACTATATTAAACAAAATTAAAAAACAAACGTTACATTTTAACCGCAAAATATTAATAAATTAAACTTTTTATATCATATAAAATTACAAAAAATTGTATTTTTATTAATTTTATTTAATTTGAAAACAAGATATCTCTATGCTAAAATTATTGGGTAAAACAATAATAGCAACAGAATAAAAAAGAAAAGTAAATGAAAATAAACAGAAAAAATTTTATCATACTTCTCATTATTTATTTTTTGAGCAACTTTATATTTTATGTATTAACGTGTGAAAATGAAATTTTATTTTTGCTATTTAGAATTATATCAGGACTTTTTTTATGTTTCATATGGTATTACGCATATAAATACCTATCTATAAAATATAAAAAATAACTTAAAATTTTGCTATAACACAGTTACAATTGTTGCTACAAAATCACATTTTAGGAGAATAACTTTTTATTCTCTTTTTTAAAACAAACTATTATGATTTAGCAAATCAATTACAAGTATTTGAAAGAAAAATTATGAAAAATAAAAAAAATAACAAAGAAAGTGAAATCGTAACCACAAAAGACAAAATCGTTGGATTTCTAACACTCGCAGCTATATGCCTAGTTTTACCATTAGGAACAGCCCTAGCATTTGGTTTTACAGATTTAATCGGCAAAGATGGCTCATGGCACAAAGCAATAGTAACTTTTTTTGGTGTGTTAATACTTGGATTTTTCTTCGAGCTTTTCGGTTTTTTAATTTTTAAATTGAAAAATAAAGACGAGTAATAAAAGGAGTACACAATGAAATTTTACTACACAACCCAAACATCTCAACCCCAAACTACGGCAGAAAATCAACTGATAATTGAAATTTCTAATTTACAACTACATCTACTTAAATTTTACAAAATTCTTTTTGCCAATACATTTGACATCATCGCTAAACTTGAAAAAAATAGCTCGACTACTTTAAGTAAAGCTGATATCGACTTGATGATAGATTTTTGCAATAAACTGGAAGACGATAAAATCATCAACAAAATTCACCCTAGAGCAATTAAAGAGCTTACCAAAGGCGAAAGACTTGATACTATCGAAGAAAGATTAAAACTACTAAAAATTGCCGACAAACTAAAAAACGCTTGTTTAAAAACGCTTGAGAGTGATTTAACTATCAACTGTATTTATAACCCGCCTTGCCAATAGCAAATATTATCTGTCCTCACAACATAACATTTTTTATAACAAGATAATTTTATTTTAGTCACCAAAAGCTTTAAATTCAGTTAAAACAATAATCAACCGCATATGAAAAACTTTATAACATGTTGACATTTTTGTTACTTTTGTAATCATTCAGTAATAAAACCGCCATTTTTTTGCCTGTTTTCGTATGATTTGGGCTGTTTTCGTAATCTATATTGACTTTTTTCAGTAAAATAGTATCATAATTATGAGTTACCTACTCAACAGAACTTGTTTTACCTTTCGAAATTTTTATAAACAAGTTCTTTAAAAACCTACTTTTATGAAATTCAGGCAACCCAAGCAACAACCCAACCCCACTTGCTTGGGTTGCGTTATGTCTATTTTTTCCAAAACAAATACCTAAATCTATAATTTTTATAACAATATTAACTTTTCTTGAATTTTAGTACAACAATATAGAGCAATTATGCCGATAACTATATAAGACGTTTAAAATTTAGCACGTATAATATTTTCAGCATTAAAAATTTTTTTAAATAATGAAATATAAACGGAGGTTCTAATGAGAAAACTTAATATTTTTATAATAGCTACGTTATCCTTATGTATTTTAAGTGGTTGTAGTAATAACACACAAGATCCTGAAAGTACTACCTCGTCCAACGAAGAAAAAACTGTCAAAAAAAAGATTGAACGCTTTACCAGAGACACTTACAAAACTTCGGTCGACGTCGTCAATGCCAAAAGTATCATCAACTATACGACACTTACACTACCCAGCCAGCTTAACGGTTACAACTTAAAACTAAAAGGCATGATTGATAAAAATACTTTTCTCACTTATGCCTACACCGGTAAATATTATTTACCAAAAAAGCAAAGTTTAGTTATATACGATAGAAAAAAAGTTAAGTGCAAAAAACTATTTGACTTTTGCAGCACTAACAATAATTTCCAGCTTTACGGACTGAATAACAAATATCTAGTTATGAATAGTCGAAAGGAACTTTGGTCTGAAAATGAAGGTTGTATCAACATCTACTCCTTTGACAACGAAACACTAACCAATATTTACGCTTACAAAACGCACAGAGAAAATCCAAACGCCGCAAACAGCGAAAAGAAAAATATCGTTCTGATTGAAAACGAGCTTTGGTTTGGTGACGACTACAAGCTTTCACGCAACAATTACAGCCCTACTATCTATAAATACGACCTAAACCTCGGCAATATTAGGGAAGTTGCTACCGGTTTTAAACAGCCATTTTCTAACGGAATTGAAATTTATGGAATTATCAACGACAAACAGAAAACAACTATAAAGGACGTGGTTGACTCCGATACATTTGAGGCAAGAAACTTTGTTGGCAGTATTTGCTCAGACAACAAAAGCACCTATTACATCAACGAAAAAGTTATTGATGATTCAACCAACGCAAAAAAGTATTCGGTTATTAACCTAGATACTAACAAACCTATTTTATCCACAGAAAATAGAATATATAACTTAAAAGCCAACAGTAATTTTTTATGTTGGTCAACAACCAAAGACAGCAAACCTGTCATCTATGACATCAAGACAGGTAAACTTGCAGTCTTTAAAGACCTCGAAAATGGTAAAACGAGTTTTATCCTAAACAAAAACTATGGTGTTTTAAAAAACGATTATCTCGATGAAAATAACCAACCTGCAACTAAATATTACTTATTCTCCACTAAGGATAAACTAGGGGATATCACCGAAGAAGTATCCAACCCTATATTTACAGATAACGAGTATAGCTATGAACCAAACAGTTTACAAAAAAACGCAATATACTATTCGGGTATTAACCCAAGTCAAAACGAGGAAGTTAAAAAGAGGCTAAAAAAATACTTCAAGCGTGTTATCGAGCCACAACTACCAAGCACTGCCAATAAGTCTGTTAATGACATTATAAAGGCTCACGCTCCATTTACATCAGCAATATTTGGCATGGAAAAATCGCAACTCCCGTTTGACATATCTTACAAAAAAACAAGTGCTAATACGTTTGACCTAATCTTTAAACATACTAGACCTATCAAAGATATGAAAAGTATTACCTTCTACTTATCTAACTCAGAAACAAAATATGAAAAAGAAGTAAATCTTGATAACATGACTTGGGCTACTATTGTGAAAGATTTAGAATTAAATAACAGCTATGCCTTTAAAGTTTCTTACAAACTTTCTGATGACAGTTTTTGTGAATACTTAGGCGAGCTGAACTATACCGGCGAAGAAAACCCAACTGAAACAGATATCGAGATGTACTATTTACAAAGTAATATTAAATAAAAGCTTATTGAAAAAAACTCCTAATAAGTGTATAATAACGTGGTTAATACGTAGAACTAATTAGGAGATAACAATGAAATTAAAAAAAATAGGTGTATTTGTATTAAATGCTATTGCTATAATTTTTGCAATAATGGCATTCCTACACAAACTTGACATTGCAATAGCTGTCATATTTTCTTGGTTCGCAATCATTGCCTCACTTTTCTTCAACAAGAAAGCTGCTGCAATGGAGGACAGCGACCTTGAAAAGCCTAGTGGAACAGTCCGTAAAAGCATCCTCGTACTTGCACTCTTGCTATTATTGTCATCAAATATACTGACCTTTAGAGTGCTTGGTAACAATCCAAACACCGAAGTAAAAAGCACTACTGAGTAGTGCTTTTTGATTATCTTTTCTTACTTTTTTTCTTTTTATTTTTTTTACTAGACTTTTTACCATTTTTACTGTTTTTACTAATTTTATTTTTTCTTACCCGATAGTAATAGTAACTTAACCCTAGAGCAAACAAAGCCAAACATAAGTTTTTGATTACCCCACCTATATTACCACCTCTAATATCAATAACTAAATTATAGATAAAAACAAGTGCTACTAAATACAACACAAGTGCTATGACTTTAGATACTTTACTATTATTTGAATTTTTCATTACCTCTCCCTACACTTTCTTTTACTAGAACTTTTTATACCAAGCTGACTCCTGTACTTTGCAACAGTCCGCCTAGAAATATCTATCTGGTACTCTTTTAGTAATTTTGCCAACTTTTCATCGCTGTGCGGATATTTTTTATTTTCCACCGCCACCAAAGCCTCTATTTTCCTTTGGATAAAATCTCTCGAAACATCCTTACCACTTATTGTTTTAAGCGAATTTGTAAAAAAACTTTTAAGCGGTTTCACACCATCAAGCGTATCGACATACTTTTCCCTAACAGCCCGACTAACTGTTGATTCACTTACTGATAACTGCTTGGCTATCTCCTTCATACTGAGTGGTTTAAGCGGCAACTGCTGATCGCTAATAGTTGCTTTTTGCCTTGCAAACACAATCTTGGCGATTTTAACTATCATCTTTTCCCTTGAAAGCAGAGCATTGTTAATATTTTCTATCCGCTTCACCTTTTCCCGAATATACTGCTTATCAATTTCTAACACACCTTCATCACTTAGCATTTTTTGATAACGAGAATTTACGATCAGCTTTTTATTCAGTCCACCATTAAACTGTACGTCAATTTTTCCAGCAATGTAACGAACCTTGATATCAGGTTGCACTATCATACTGCAGTCTCCATTTTCAATCTTTTGCGGAACAAGCGACTCAATGTCATTTTTTGCCTTTTGAAAAATTTGATTGCTAATCTTCATGCTTTGTTTTATCTGCTTATAATTCTTTTTAACAAACTCGTCAAAATACTCATTAACAATAATTCTAGCATACACATTGTCCAGCTTTTTTCGTTTCAGACAAATATTAAAATAGTCTTTCGTATCAACAGCAAAAACACCTATCGGCTCTAAGTCTTGTAATTTGGTTAAGACATTTCTAACTTTTGAAATTGGCACATTTAACACACTTGCCGCTTCACCAAGACCTATCCCCAAAAAGCCATAACCATCTAGCTCATCCACCAAAAAATCAGCTATCTCTTTTTCGCTTTGTTCAAGTTTCATCAAGCAAATATCACTTTTTAGTTGCCGTTTTATTCCAATATCACTATCCCGACTTAAATTTTGATACAGCTCGCTTCTACCAGAATATTCATTGCTCAAAAAATCACCATCTGTTATCTCAACTAATGGATTTTCTAGCGTCTCCTCTTTCAACAAACTATCTAGTTCGCTATTACTAAGCGACAACACCTTCATGATAATTTGCATATTTTGATTTAAAGACTGTTTTTGTTTTACAGCAAGATTTAAAATTGGCTTCTGCTTCAATTTTACCCCCTTCGACCACCACAACATTGATTATATCACATAGATAATTTTCAGAAAAGCAAAAAAAGACTCCCCTAAGGGAGCTAGTAAATGTATAGGTAATTTTTCAAAAGGATATTCTCATATCACTACATTTCAATTTTTGGATAAATAAGTTCTAACCATTTTTGATAGCCATTGCCTAAATCTTCGTACTTATAGCTATTTGTTGCAATTCTCATTGCGGTGTAGTACCATTTACCTTCATCATTCAAGTCAACATATGATTGAAGTCCGTCTAATAAGTCGGCTTTCTTAACATGTCTGTTAAGTACATTGTTTACAAGTGTTACAAATTCTGCTCTTGTAATTTTTTTGTCTGGTCCAAAAGTTCCGTCCGGATAACCTTTTATCCATCCTTTTGCAGCTGCCGACTTGATATACTTCTCTGCCCAGTGACCATCAATATCACTAAACTTATTCTCGCTTACATCTTCTAAATCTTCAAATCTTGATGCAATAGTTGCAAGTTCCGCTCTTGTAATATAAGCTGCTGGTCTAAATCTACCATCTGGACCACCTTTAATAATGTTACCATTAGCTAGTGTACTGATGTGTTTGTTTGACCATCTGTTAACACTTATATCGCTAAACGAATTTGAAGTTGTTCTAATTTTTTCTCTATATACTTTATCTAATAATCTGTAAAATACTGCTGCTGTCTCTTCTCTTGTAAGCAAACCATTAGGTCTAACTGTATTGTCAACGTAACCATTGATATATGCGTGATGATTTTTATAATCAAGTTTATCACTTGGAGTATCATCGTCATCTATCACTACTTCATCACTTGGGTCCGGTTTTGGATCAGGGTTAGGATCTGGATTTGGCTCTGGATCCGGGTCAGGATCTGGGTCTGGATTACTTGATTTTTCAACAAATTCTGCCTTATAAGTTCCATCTGAGATAACCTCGTTTGGTAACTTAGGTGACCAATTATTTTTAAATGAATAACCACTATCTGCTACTGGTGTTGGCATAACCTTTTTCAACTCATCAAAACTTGTTGCATCAAGTACGAAGAATGAAGTCGCTTTGACATCTTTTTTCGCTACCAATTTACCATGACTACCCGCTACAAATGACACCTTGTGATACATATCATCAGCTTTTTTATCATCTGTTGGGTCACTTGGTTTTTTATCCTTATCCTCATCAACGATTGGTATAATTTTTACCTTATTGATTACATCAACTTTTATTTCTTCTAAATCTTTTTTAATTCTAATTTTATTTTGATCTAATGCAGTATTGTCAACTGTAAAGATAGCCTTGAACTCTGGCATACCAGTTTCAACGATTGTATACTCACCTACTGGTGCTTTAAGCTCAGCTTCACCCTTACCATTATCAAGTTTCATTTCAGCTGTTGCAACAACTTTTTTCAAATCAACATCTACTAACTTAAATGTAACTTTATCAACTGTTGTTTTCACATTTGTTGTTTTACTAAGCTTTATAGTTCCCTCTGTATCAGGCTGTGGATCAACTTTATCTTTTTTGAACTCAGCTGTATAAACAGCATCAGCTTTAACTATTTTATCGTTATCCGGAAGCACTGGTGTCCACTTATCGAACTTATAAAAATCGTTAGCATCGGCTACACCAACAGCAGTCGGTATATCTTTATTTAGTTTACCAAACTCGATACCTCTCAATACGAAGAACTTAAATTCTGCTCCGTCTTTACCATCTCTATTAACAAGTTTACCATGTTCGCCTGCTTTAAATGTCATAACTACATAGTCATCTTTGAACTCATCAACTTTTTTATCATCAAATGGTACAACGTTTTTCATATTTTTAACTGTGATTTCAGCTGTTTTCTTTTTCATAGTAAATGTTACTTTATTAGCTGAAAATATTGGTGTAAAACCTTCAACTGGTCTTTCTGAAATTTCATTTTCACCAATTGCTGCTTTTATCTCTGCACTACCTTTACCATCTGTAAGGTCAAACTGTACTCCTTTTACGATATCATGGTCAAGATTTACTACTTTAAAAAATACGTTATCTTCAAACTTACCATGCTTAGTTACTTTGTTAATTTTAATCGTACAATCTAACTCTGGTATAGGTCCAGTTGTTTTCTTAAATTTAGCTGCATATTTATAACCATCCGCTTTAAACTCAAACTTAAATGTATCTTTTGGTAACACTGGTGACCACTTGTCAAACTCATAGCCCTTATCAGCTGCAGGTAGTGGTACCTTTTCTTTTAGCTCAGCAAATGGGGTATTCTTGTACACGTAGAATGAAAGTGCCTTACCCTTATCGCTTGGTTTTAATACACCACCCTTACCTTCGACTACAAAGTCAACTTTTGAGTACAATTTATTAGTGTCTGGGTTTGGGTCGATCGGAATAATGTGTTTCAAGTTCATGATTTTAACTTCAGCATCTACTTGATTTTTATTAATTTCAAACTTTTGTTTTATATATCTAGCTGTAAAGCCTTCTTCTGTTTGCTCTTGAACAATATACTTACCATATTTTAGATCTAAAGTTTTTTCACCCGAACGTAAATCTTCTAACTGTATCTGCTCATCTTTTTTGATAAGTATGCTTTTTTTACCGTCTTTACTTACTTTGTAAATATTAACTGTTGCTACTTTAGCATAATCAGCATTTGAATCAATCTTGATTGTAAGTCCACCAGTTCCATGTTCTGGGTCTGGATTTGGCTCTTTGCTAAATTCTGCTATATATTTACCACCTTTTTCTACCTTGCCAGTTGCAGGAAACTTCGGTTTCCAATCAATAAATTCATATTCATCTTCTGCTATTGTTTTAGGTATAATTTTTTGAACTTCTTTATAATCAACACCTTTTAACACATCAAATACAACTGTTTTGTAGCCCTCTGCTGGTTCTATCTTTCCATGTGCACCAGCTTCAAATTTAATTCTTACATAACCATCTTTAACATCGTCTGTTGGGTCTACCGGTACAACAACTTTATAGTTTTTAACCTTTACTTCAGTTGTTTTGTCTTTACTTATTGTAAATTGATATTCTGTTTTACCATTTTCAAAAACTGCTTGATAATTATCTACTGGATTTTCACTAATTTTATACTCGCCTACTTTAATTTTAGCAGATGTCTTCCAGTCCATATTTGAATTAATATATACACTATCATCATAATCAACAAATCTACCATCTTCAGCCTTATACTTTAGTTTGAATGTAACCGATTTGATACCAGGAGCTTTGCCTTCCCAAGTCTTTATTAGATTAAAAGTACCTTGCTCAGTTGTTCCGTCAATATCTGGCTCTTTGCCTGTTGGTTTTAAGTTTCTGATATATACAGGTGTATCAATTTTGATCTCTTTACCAGTGGCATCTTTTTCCACATACATAAAATTCTTTGTCCATACAAACTCTATACCAGCTTCTTTTGAAGGCCAGTTTGTTCTATCCCAGAAGATGCCATGACCTTTATCTATTTTCTCATCAGTAATTAAAGCAACTTGCTTCCAATCATCTGCTTTATAGCCAGCTTCAAACCACTCATAAACATGACCTTTTGCTACGTATGGTTGTGGGTCACCAACATGTATCCACCAAGTCGAGTCAGTACCTTTAAACTTACCGTCTTTAGTTTTATACATTGCTTTGATACCAGCTACATTGCTCTTACCATCAAAGTCCTGTCCCCTGATTGCTATCAATGTATCTTTAGTGAAACCTGGCTTGTAATCATAGCCATGAACTTCTGTGTAGTTCTTTGAAAAGTCAAAATCTTTTTTAAGTGGTAAACCTTCAATTTTGGCATCTGAACCATCAATAAACACTTTGTATGTTTCGTCACCAGCTATGAAGAAATTATTTCCTTCGTTACTTTTCTGCCATACTGCGTATAATTTTGCATCTCCGTTTGGCATTTTAAATTCTTCACCAACTGTATATTGTTTTTTACCATCTTTTGTCTTACTCCAACCTACCAAAGTTTTACCTTTGTTTGTAAAGTTTGGATTGTCAAGTTTATAAGTTTGACCAGCTGCTAAGTTTTCAACTTTAACTTTATCAGTTCCGTTATTTGCAACCAATGTCAATTTAAAAGCACTATTTGTAACTGCTGGCTTTTTATTTCTGAAAAATACCTTTGGTGCTACTTTTTTACAGATAGTTACAGGTCTGCCATTAATCATCTTGATTTCAGTTTTCTTATAATCTTTTGACCATATATAGTTTGTACCATCACCAGCTTTCCAACCTTTAGTCACAAATTTGTAAGCTAGTGGTAATTTTTTAATATCTCTTTTACTAAGCTTTGTTGCTTTAACCCATTCGCCTGGTAACGCTTCGTAGCCGGCTTGATACCATTCTTTACCATTTCTCTTAGCAGGTTTGCCGTATATGTCCTTAGGTACAAATACATACCAATCGTCACCTGTTACAGCGTATTTTTTACCAATTCTATAAACAGCTTGCATTCCACCTATTGAAATATCATTTGCGTGCTCACCAATGATACCAATTACAGTTGAATCTGTTAACTCTTTAAAATATAAACCATGGATTTTAGTCCAGTTATAATGCTTTCTAACTCTATGCTCGCCTACTGAATAAACTGATGGTATATACTGGTCACCAATATATACTTTGTATGCTCCGTTGGCAGCGATATATAAATTTGATTCACAATCTTTTAATGCGTTCTTATGTTTTTTATTTTTTTTATGCTTTTTACCTTTTTTATGTTTTTTGTCTTTCTTATGCTTTTTATCCTTTTTATGCTTTTTGTCTTTCTTATGTTTTTAAGAAGTTTTGCTTTCTTATTTAGTTTTTCTGACTTTTTAATTTTTTTAAGGATTTTTTTATTTTTTCTTTTTCTGATATAATAACCTTTTGCTTTTTTCAATCCCTTAACGACACTTTTAGCCTTCTTTTTATTTAGTTTTTGCTTCTTGTCAGATTTTTTATGTTTTTTAGTAATTTTATAACGTTTATTTTTTTGTACTTTTTTATTGTGTGCCGCAAAACTCAATGGGCTTGCGGTAAATAACATGACTAGTACAAGAGTCAATGATAATACCTTTTTGATGTTTTTCATTTTCTTCCTCCTATAATATTATTAATTTTTTTCAAATACAAAAAAGGATTGCACGGTGAACAATCACCATTTGCAACCCGACTTTCTTACCCTAAGGTTTAGAATCGTAGCTTTGCGTCACTAACTTTCATTAGCTTTGCCCATAATATGCATAGATATTTTCTATACAACCTTACCTAATATATACATCTATTATTACATAAACGGTCCTAAAAAGCAAGTGTTTTTTACGAAAAAGTTATATTTGAAGAAATAAAATTTCAAAAAGTATGTATTTTCAACCCTTATAATACTTAATATTTTTAAAAAATTTAATGATTTATATATCTATTTTGTAATATTTATTGTTACATTTGACCTATTTTATGTTTTAAAAAGTCCTATATAAATCTAAATAATTAGACCTAACAAAAAAATTGGTGCTAACCATGAATCACTTTTCACGATTAACACCAATTACAATTAAATAATTACTACAGTATCTTAGTATACTTACTTTATATTCTAAATTCTAGAAAAACTCTTCCTGTTCTTCCCAAACAGCGTATAAATCAACATCTTTGTCTTTCATCTTATATTCTTCACCTACTGCAAAATCAACGTCTCCGCCTCTTGTCTTACTCCAACCAATCAAATTATGACTTGGGAACTCAAAGTTTGGATTGTTAAGTTTATAAGATGCACCACTAGCTAATTCTTTTACAAATTTTTTCTCTGTGCCATTGTTAGCATGTAGAGTTAGTGTTACTTTCTCATCAACTGGTCCGTTTGGCATTTTGTTTCTGAAATATACTTTTTTATCAATGCCGACAAGAGTTGTAACACACTCATCATCGACTCTTTTAACAAAGTATTTTGTATATTGTTTTGACCAAATATAATTATAACCATCACCAAATTTCCAACCTTTAGTTATCAACTTATGCATAATTGGAGCAATTTGTTTGATTTCTCTTTTTCTTAATTTTGTCGCCTTAACCCACTCGCCATCTTTTGCTTGGTAGCCTTCTTCGTACCATTCTTTACCATTTATCTTTTCAGGCTTAACTTTGTCGCCTTTTGGTACAAATACATACCAATCTTCACCTGTTACAGCATACTTACCATCAACTTTATACACTACTTGTAAACCTGATATATCTGCTGTAGCAACGTTTTCACCTACTACACCAATTACAGATGACTTATCTAAATCTTTGAAATAATACTTATGAATTTTTTCCCAGTTTTTCTTTCTAAGACTTCTACGAGCTGTTACTGGTACAGATTCTCTCTTTTCATCACCAACAAACACTTTATACGCACCATCACATGCGATATATAAGTTAGGCTCATGAGTTAATTTCTTGTCATCTTTATTTTTCTTGTCACGATTAATTTTTCTGTCTTTAAATTTTTTCCAAAAGTCAAAAAAGCTTGACCTTTTATGTCTTTTATATCTAGCTTCCCTTGTAGTACCGTGTGACTTTGTTACCTTGTGCTTTGAGCTCTTTTTAACATAACTCTCATCTGCCTTAGCAACGTTTACCGTTGACAGTAAAATCACAACAGCAAAAACTAAAGTTAATATACGCTTAGTACTTTTCATATTTACCTCCCTAATAAATACGTTGCCCAGTATATTCACAAATAAATATTCAATTATCTCAATCACGCGTTGAATAAACCAGACTTAATTACAACCAATAAATTTTACACAAAAAAATGGCTGCAAGAAGATTAGATACTTGCAACCCGACTTTCATACCACAGACAACCTATGGCTTAGAATCGTAGCTTTGCGTCACTAGCTTTCACTAGTTTTGCCCAAAGTACATGATTATTTACCATGCACTATCTTTCCGTGTATATATATTATTACACAAAAAGTCATAAATAAAAAGTCCTATACGCAAAAAAGTTATACACAAATGTAACATATAGGTCTTGGCGCTTGTGATATCAACGATTATATAAATTACAATATTTTAATAAATTTTTTGTAAACAAATTATTAAAAAAAGGTAGCAAATGCTACCAAATATAAAAACGAGAATGTTTAAAAGTATGATTAAGATTTTACCTTTAATCTTGAATAATAGGCTTTACTTAGTACCACAGCAAGTAGCGGAGTCAATATGAATGTTAAAACAGCACTTCCATATGACCCAGTTATCTTAACTAAAGCCGCAGCAAATGCTGGTTTGAACAGCATTCCACTAAGCAACATATTTTTGTAAAAGGTATATTTTAGTAGATTTAAAATTACTTTTAATACTGCACAAAAAGCTGAAACAAAGTATAGCATAGTTAACTTTTTTGAATTTGTTACGCCCTGTGCAGACTTCATCAACTTTTCAAATATTATATAGACAAACAAACACACAATAAGTGACTCTAAAACCGTAAGCCAACACTCACTTATATAGCTATGTGTGATATCAAAAATTGAAAGACCGATTGTCGCTGAAATAGCTCCTTTTCTCGCCCCGAAAACAAGCGCTATCGCCAGTACCATCGCATTACCAAGATGCACCATTTGGACACCAACTGGTATTTTAAAAATTGCAACAGATAAATAAATCAAAGCTGCAAACAATGATATCTCTATCAAATCATTAAGTTTGTATTTTGATGTTCTCTGATTAGTTTCCATAATTTACCCCTATTCTTTTCACTTTTTTTACCGAAACTATTGTATAACTAATTACAAAATAGTACAATATAAAACAAAGGGAGGTGTACGGGTACAGATTATGCGATATAAATATATACAAATTTCAGATGACCTATCAGCCATGATAAAAAATGGTAAACTCAAAAAAGGCGAAAAATTGCCGTCAGTCCGCAAATTATCTGAATTTTATGGCGTCAACAAGGACACAATTATCAAAGCATTAAAAACTTTGCAAGACAATAATCTTATTTACCCTGTTGCAAAAAGTGGTTATTTCGTACTAAGCACCGCAAATGAAAAACCTCCCAAGATTGTATTTAAGTCCAACAACTACGACAAAAACGGCTTTCCTTACGATAGTTTTTACAAGTGCATCGACAAAACGATTTCCGAAAACATCGAATATGTTTTTACATCCAAATCAAATCCAAAAGGTTTAAGCGAACTGGTTAACTCACTCGAAAATTTGCTAAAAACATATAGCGTGTACACCAGCACTAAAAATTTATTTGTAACGTCTGGAGCACAACAGGCTTTGTATATACTATCTAAAATGAAGTTTGACAATAGTAACGACTTGATATTAATTGAGCAACCAACTTATCACCGGATGAATAACTTAGTCCAAAAACTAAACCTACCGTATCAAACAATTACTCGTAGCAAAAATGGTATTGACTTAGCCAAACTAGAAAACATTCTACAAACGCAAAACGTTAAATTTTTTTACACTATACCCCGACTACACAACCCGCTAGGGGTAAGCTACAATGAAAGTCAAAAAAAAGCGATTGTGCAACTTGCCGAAAAATACAACTGTTACATTATCGAAGACGATTACATGGCTGATTTTGACAAGAGTGCATCTCTGCCCCTCCACTACTACGATAAAAGTGAAAGAGTAATCTACATCAAGTCGTTTTCATCAATCATCTTTTCACCACTGAGAATTGCCGTTGTAGCCTTGCCGACAGTGTTTAGTAAAGACTTTTTAGAGTACAAAAATTTAATGGATTATGACACAAATATGCTACTCCAAAAATCTCTAGCCACTTACATCGACAGCAACATGTATGAAAAACACCGCAAAAAACTACTTAACCAAAAAAATGAAAAACATCAGATTTTAAAAAATGCTTTGGCTAATTACACCAACATCAAGCACAACATCTACGGTACATCTTGTATTTTTAAGATAAACGGCAAAAAAGATGCTATCTTGATAAAAAAAATGCTTGCCAACAGTTTTGAAATTGACTTTTTAGAGAGTTCGTACATTGACAGCTGCCCGTACGACTATATCAAGATTGACGTTGCTAATATGGACACTGAGCAGATAACTCCCAACGTGGCAAAGCTACTAACCGCACTGGAAACATACATAGTTCAATCATAGCTTTACTAACTGTGAAACATCGCTAATTAAACTACCCGCTTTAAAAGGAGCCGTTATGAAAATCAAAATGAAAAATCATTATCTATACACAATTTTACTACTTTTATTTGCTATTTCTCTATTAATTTTTGGACTACTTTTTCATTTTAGTACTAGACCAGCTGAGCAGACTAACAATATCTTTGCCAGTATATCAATTGTGTCAATAGTTATTTCGCTACCTACTCTTTTGTATATATTTATTTGCGATACATCAACATATATCCAGCTAGCAGAAGACAGTATTTTCATCAAAAAACATCAATTTCAACTCGATACATTTTTAGAGCCGATTTACTACAAAGATATCACTCAGATTGATATAAAAAAAGATAGAATTTGCATTTACACAGACCACAAAATAAAACCGATACATTTTGCCTACCTTGAAGAAGCCGACAAAAATAGTCTTATTAGTTTTTGTGAAGTTTCGCTTGCTAAAAAAGTAAAATTGACACACAGTAACTACCTTGATAAGTTACAACAAGATAACACAACAACACAAGATAAATTCATCTATCAAACCAACATTGTAGAGAAGTTTTATGGATTATTCATCATATACCTAGCTATTATATATACCGCATTTACAATAATACTTATGCACGGTAGAGGTCTAAGGGCTTTTGCAAAATTAAACTCTGTACTACTTATAACGCTAACAGGTTTGGTTGCAATTTCACATCTATACAGAGGGTTAACCGATTTCATTCAGCCAAAATACTGTGTTATAGTTAGTAGCAACACATTAGTAATCCAAAAGAAAATCTTTAAAAAAATTAAAATCAATATCGCAGACATTTTAGAAATTAAATTACACGACTTTGGTATTGAAATTTACACAAAGCAAGATTTTTACCGCATCGAATACCAACTTTTTGTAAACGATGATGTAAGTACTTTTTTAGCAATTCTTAAACACAAAATGGCAAAAACAACTAACGACTAATGTTTTAAAAACTTTCTTTTATGGTATAAATTATTAAGAAGATTATTGATCAGTTAATGAGTTAAAAGGAGAAATTATGAATAACTTTATTGAAATAGCAAACAACCGCCGAAGTGTCAGAGAATTTAAAAACGAAAAAATTGATGAAAAGATTTTAGACCAGATATTTACAGCGATGCTCAAAACTGCTACAAGTATGTTTTCACAGCAAGCTAGTGTTATCCGTATCACTGACCCTGAACAAAAACTAAAAATATCAAAAGTCTGCAATCAAGAATACATTGCAACAGCACCCGAACTACTAATTTTCGTTGCTGACCACTATCGTAATCTCAGCTTACTACACGAACTTGGTATTGATGAAACTGATAGAAAAAATGATGTAGACATGTATTTCCAAGGTGTTTACGACTCAATACTAATGGTGCAAAATGCCGCTAACATCATCGATTCTTTTGGACTAGGTAGTGTTTTTCTAGGCAGCATCTTAAATGACGTAGAAAAAATTATCGAAATCCTAGAACTACCAAAAATGACTATGCCAATAATCGGACTAGCTTTTGGTAAACCAAAAGAATTACCAAATGTCAAACCTAAATTAAACAAAGAACTACGTATCTTTGAAAACAAATACGACAAAAAAGCAAGCTACAAAGAGTTTTTACAGTGTTACAATAATGAACTGCACGAATACTACGTTGAACGTGGTGCTGACCAAAATGTAGACGATTTTTATAAACATCTCGCAAACAACTTCACAAAATTCAACCCAAAACGTAACGCTTTGTTAACTATCGCTAAAAAGAATGGTTATATCTTAGACTAGCTAGATATAACAAGAAACTATTAATCTCCTAAGAGTGATATCATCACTACTAGGAGATTTTTTAGTTTGTAATATTGCTAACTTTACACACTAAGGCTCTTTTTCATTCTAAAATAATAATGTAAATTATTCACTTAAATGTTAAATTTAAATAAATTTTATAAAAAATAATTAAATATTTTTAAATATTATATTAATGGGTATTAATATAATGTAAACTTTATCCAAACGTAAATTAAAGCAAAATTATTCACTGAAAAGATTGAAAATCATTGTTTAATTAATAAATATCGATTTTATAAAAGGTTTATAGTATGAACATAGTTCTCTTCTAATGCTATACCATAATTATTTTATTAAACTATTTTCAACTTCAAACTGAATAATGCAATTACAGAAAGGAATGGCTCTATTTATGAAGAAAAAATTGGTTTCGATTTTACTATCCATTACACTTATTTGTAGCTTTATCCCACAAAATATTACTTATCTAACAAGCTATGCTGCAAATAACAACATCTCTGTTACCATGTACAATGGTAACTCACAAGATGCTGCTAAACAGTTTATACTAGATAACTTGCTAGCTCCAAGTATAAAAACGCAAATTAATAATGGTAACGTTGCTATCGAAAACTCCAAAATTAGATACGGTGGTAGTAGCAACATCCAAATTGGTTCCTTTACTGGTGCAACAGGAACTGGTGTCAATAATATTTTGAACTTTAACGAAGGTGTAGCACTCAGTACAGGTAATCTAGTGAATGGGTTAAACTCTGGTGCAGCAAGTGTTATTTCAAAAGCAATTAATTCCAACAACTATCGTAACGACTATCTTCTCGGTACTAAAATCAACGACCCTGCTAGTATTTCTTTTGATATAGTCTTAAAAGATGGTGCTTTCAACAATGGCGAAACCGAAAAAGAAATGATACTGCAGTATGCCATTGGTTCAGAAGAATACACCAAATACTCATTAGGTAACTACAACGATAGATTTGGTATCATCATAGACGGCAAAAGAAACTATGCAACCGTTCCTGGTACAAACGATCAAATTTCGATAGCTACCGTCAACCAAAAAATCAACTCCGCTTTCTTTAG